>R06__coassemble_1573_pt1 | contig 7599 bp, 5 predicted proteins | sample R06__metabat2_high_PE_029 | metagenome-assembled genome bin R06 | reverse complement strand
CAACAATGGTGACTATGATGACTTCGACGAGGGCGAGACCTATCTGGAACTCTCCAACACCGAGGAAGCTATGATCGATCTGGTATGCTCCAGCTTCGACAATGTTATCGTTGTTATCAATGCCAACAACACCATGGAACTTGGCTGGGTAGATGAGTATGATTCCATCGGCGCAGTAATCCTGGCTCCCGGTACCGGTAACAGTGGTATGGAAGCTCTGGGTGAGATCATCAATGGTTCCGTGAATCCTTCCGGTAAGACCGTAGATACCTTCGTGAAGGATCTGACGGCAACTCCTACCTGGAATAACTTCGGCAACAACAGCTATACCAACGTTGATGATATGAAGGAAGCTCTGGTTGCAGCTGACAGCGCATTCGAGGGCAACATCGACTTCGTTAATTATGTAGAAGGAATCTATGTTGGATACAAGTTCTATGAGACTGCCGCTGAGGAAGGTCTGATCAATTATGAAGAGACGGTACAGTATCCTTTCGGCTATGGTCTGTCCTATACGACCTTCACTCAGGAGATTCAGAACCTGACGGTAGGTGAGGATTCTGTTACTCTGGATGTTGTTGTTACCAATACCGGTTCTGTGGCAGGTAAGGATGTAGTAGAACTCTATTACACCCCTCCTTATACCAACGGCGGTATCGAGAAGGCTTCCGTGAATCTGGTAGATTACGGCAAGACCTCTCTGCTGGAAGCAGGCGCTTCCGAGACCATCTCCTTCGAGATTCCTCTGGAGGATATGGCATCCTATGATTCTTCCTGCATCAAGACCGCAAACGGCGGATATATCCTTGAAGCCGGCGAGTATGCAATCTCTGTTCGCTCCGACTCTCATACGGTACTGGCAGAGGAGACCTTCACTCTGGATGCTGACATCGACTACAGCACTACCGGACGTGAGAGTGATGACGCTGTTGCCAACAATCTCTTTGACGATGTAGCCGGTGATGTTGAGTATCTGTCCCGTGCAGATGGCTTCGCGAACTATGAGGCAGCTACCGCAGCTCCTTCGGAAGAAGCGTACGTGATGAGCGATGAGACCCGTGCGGCTCTGGAGCCTCATACCAACCTGAATATGGACTATGCATCTCTGGATGATGCATCTGACGAGATGCCTACGCTCGGTGCCGACAATGGTCTGACGCTGGCAGATCTGACCGGTGCAGATTATGATGATGAGAGATGGGACCAGCTCCTTGATCAGCTGACGGTTGATGAGATGGTAACCATGATCAATATGGGTGGCTGGCAGACCGCTGCTGCTGAGTCTGTCGGCAAGGTTGCTACCAATGACTGTGATGGCCCTGCAGGTCTGAATAACTTCCTGACTGGTGCACAGGGTACTGCATTCCCCTCCGAGGTACTGATGGCTCAGACCTGGTCCAAGGAGATGGCTGCGAAGCTCGGTGATGCTATGGCGAACGAGTATGCAGATGCCAATAACTATGGCTGGTATGGACCCGCTATGAACACCCACAGAAGTGCATTCGCAGGACGTAACTTTGAGTACTATTCTGAGGATGGCGTTCTGGCCGGTAAGTTTGCTTCTGCACAGGTGAATGCAGCTGCTGCTAAGGGCGTATATGCTTACATCAAGCACTTCGCACTGAACGATCAGGAGACCAACCGTTGTTCCCTGCTGCTGACCTGGTCCAACGAGCAGGCGATGCGTGAGATCTATCTGAAGCCTTTCGAAGAGGTTGTTAAGAACTACGATCAGGTGGGATGCCTGGCTGTGATGTCCTCCTTCAACTTCATCGGAACCACACCTACCGATCAGAGCTCCGCTCTGCTGAACACGGTTCTGCGTGACGAGTGGGGATTCCGCGGTATGGTTGAGACCGATTACAACGGTTCTTACGGTTACATGAACTCCAGCAAGTGCGTACGCAACGGCAACGACCTGATGCTTGGCTTCGGTATGGCTGAGTCCAACGCATTCACCGACACCGATGCAGCAACGGAAGTACTGGCTATGCGTCAGGCTTGCAAGAATATCCTCTACACCATCGGCAACAGCGGCTATTACACCAATGCAGATGACAGCGCATCCGGCATGACTCCCATGACGAAGATGTTCGTGACCATCGATGTGATCGCAGCAGTCGTATGCCTTGGCCTTGAGGCTCTGGTAATTGCACTTTATCTGAAGAAAAAGAAGAAGGCTTGATCGGGTTCCTCCGATTGGCTGGATTCTTGAATGATAGTTGTTGCCTCCCGGTTCATTCGGGAGGCAATGATTCATAAGAACGGATGAGAGCTGTTGATCTGCATGCCACAGCGGATATCAACAGTTCTGACCTGTCCTTATGAGAATTGCATGGATGGGAAATGCTCGAACGTGACGTCACAGACGGGGTTCAGGATGCTTGCAGCAGAGCATTTCCTTATGGTATGCAGATTGGGCAGAATGAAGAGGAGAAATATACGAAAGAAGGGGATAGAAGAATGAAACATCAGGATATCATCTCTAAGATGACATTGGATGAGAAAGCTTATCTGCTGTCCGGACGTGATTTCTGGAATACTCAGGCTTATAGCGCCAAGGGTGTGCCCAGTATCATGCTGTCGGACGGCCCTCACGGAATCCGTAAGCAGGAAGGTGCAGGTGATCAGCTGGGTCTGAATGGTTCTGTGCCTGCCACCTGCTTCCCTACGGCAGCAACGATTGCCAATAGCTGGGATCCGGAACTCGGTGAGGAGATCGGACGTTACCTGGGTGAGGAGGCTGCCTGCCAGGATGTCTCTGTCCTGCTTGGCCCCGGTATGAACATGAAGCGTTCTCCGCTGTGCGGACGTAACTTTGAGTACTTCTGTGAGGATCCTTATCTGGCCGGTAAGATTGCAGCCAGCTATGTGCGCGGCATTCAGGAGAATGGCGTGTCTGCCTGCCCGAAGCACTTCGCGGTCAATAATTCTGAGCTGCGCCGCCAGGCATCGGATTCGGTGCTGGATGAACGAACCTTCCGCGAGATCTATCTGACAGGATTTGAGATCTGTGTGAAGGAGTCCAAGCCCAAGAGCATCATGTCCTCCTACAATATGATCAATGAAGTTTATGCGAATGAGAATGAGCATCTGCTGCAGGAGATCCTGAGAGACGAATGGGGATTCGATGGATTCGTAGTATCTGACTGGGGCGCCAACAATGACTTCACGGAGGGCGTGCGTGCCGGCTCCCATCTGGAGATGCCTACGACGGCCGGCGATGGACCGGAGAAGCTGATTCGCGATTGTAAGGCCGGCAAGATCTCTGAGGAGCTGATCGACCGCCGTGTGGATGAGATCCTGGATGTGATCCTGTCCACTCGCGCAGCCTGCGATGCTTATAAGGGTAAGAAGTTCGATGTGGAAGCACATCATGCGATGGCACAGAAGGCAAGTGAGCAGTCCATCGTTCTTCTGAAGAATGAAGGCGGTATCCTTCCTCTGGCGAAGGGAAGCCGCGTTGCCGTGATCGGTGAGTTCGCAAAGCAGGCTCGCTATCAGGGTGCAGGATCTTCCGTGGTTAACTGCACGAAGCTGGACAGCGCTATGGATGTGATTGGTAACTTTGATCTGGATGTGGTTGGCTTCGAGGCGGGCTATCCCAGATTCGGCGCCGGTGATGCGTCCATGCAGGCGAAGGCTGTGGAACTTGCGAAGAAGGCGGATTATGTGCTGCTCTATCTGGGTCTTGATGAGATCTCCGAGTCTGAGGGACTGGATCGCAGCAATATGAAGATGCCCAGGAGCCAGACCGATTTGCTGGCGGCTGTCAGTGCTGTCAATGAGAATGTGATCGTTGTGATGTCCGCAGGTTCCGCAGTAGAGATGCCCTGGATCAGTCAGTGTAAGGCAATGATTCACGGATATCTCTGCGGTCAGGCCGGTGCCTCTGCTATGCTGAAGGCAATCATGGGTCAGGTGAACCCTTCCGGTAAGCTGAGTGAGACCTATCCTGTCAAGTATGAAGATGTTCCCAGCGCTCCCTACTTCCCTGCAAAACAGAGAACGGTAGAGTACAGAGAAGGACTCTATATCGGATACCGTTACTTCGAGACCGCGAAAGTTCCCGTGCAATTCCCCTTCGGCTATGGACTGAGCTATACGACCTTTGCTTACAGTGATCTGAAGGTGGGAACCAAGGGGGTATCCTTTAAGATCAGGAATACCGGTAAGGCAGATGGTGCTGAGATTGCACAGCTATATATCGGCAAGAAGAAGGCGGATGTCTTCCGTCCTGCCAAGGAACTGAAGGGATTCGTTAAGGTATTCCTGAAGGCCGGCGAGGAGAAGACAGTAACGATTCCTTACGAGGAGTACACTTTCCGTTACTTCAATGTGAAGACCAACCGCTACGAGGTAGAGAGCGGTGCCTACGAGATCATGGTAGGAGCCAGTGTGGCAGATATTCGTCTGCAGGGGGAGATTACTCTGGTAGGTACGGATGCTCCCAATCCTTACGATATGACGAAGCTTGCCAAGTATGCGGCGGCTGATGTGAAGCAGATCTCAGATGCTGAGTTTGAGGCACTTCTCGGACATGCTATTCCCGATGGCAGCTGGAGCGGAACATTGCAGATGAATGATGCGATCGCTCAGCTCTACTATGCCAAGAGCCTGAAGGCACGTCTGGTATATAAGGTTATGACTGCTATGCTGAACAGCAGCTTCAAGAAGGGCAAGCCCGATCTGAATATCATCTTCATCTACAATATGCCCTTCCGTGCGATCGGTAAGATGGCCGGCGGTATGGTGTCTCAGGACATGTGCGAGGGTATTCTGCAGATCGTGAATGGTCATGCGATCGCCTTCTTTGCCGGTCTTGGCAAGGTGATCGGAGGCTTCTTCAAGCAGCAGAAGATCAGTAAGAAGGCCAAGTCCTTCAAGTAATATATGGGCTGCCGGGGGCAGACATCGGGCAGCCATAAACAAAGAGGAGTAATAATATGGGTTTTATCAATGATTTTGCTGAGAAGCATCCCAAGGCCGCACAGTGGATTCGTGAGGGCGGTCTGTTCATCATCTTCAGCTATGTGGTTACTTTCCTGAAGTACCTGATGCTGATGTTCCTGCCGGCACTGTTCTCTGCCTATGCGAACAACGGTTGGGGCTGGCCTTCGATTGAGGCATCCCTCTTCGGCATTCCCTTTACCTTCAATGTGATTGGTTACGCAGTTGCCGATGGCGGTATGGCTTATATGCTTGCCAACCTGGTATCCAGTCTGATCGGAGAGATCATCAACTTCCCTCTGCAGCGTAATGTGACCTTCCGCAGCCATGGACCTCTGGCTCTGCAGATTCCGCTCTACTATCTTGGATGGTTCGTGATCTTCCTGATCGTGAATGCCATCAACAGTGTATGGGTCGGTGTAGCTAAGGTTCTGCTGCCTGCAGCCATCTACAACATTGGAACGACCATCCTGACAGGTGGTGTTGCCATGGTTGTATTCTTCGTAGTCAATAAGATTATCTTCGCTCCCGGATTCGGTGAGAAGAAAAACTGATTGACGAATTACAGGTTTTAAACTATAGTAATCAGAGTCTGCTGTCTGTATGGATGGCAGGCTCTGATTGCTATAGAAAGCTATAACAACATATAAAAAAAGAAGATAATACACGGTTGACTTATCTCTTGAGAAGTGGTAATATACTCGTGTTGTCAATTGATGGAAAGCAGAGTATCCACTCTCACCTCAGCACCTTTCGCGTGACTCGGGTCTTGATTTTAAGTATGATTTTGATGCTTAAAGTGGGTGGTCTGCGACTGCCCACTTTTTTTGTGGGATTCTCTTATCAAAACTGTTTGGAGGTGTACAACAATTAGCGAGGTAATTATGAATGGTCAGATCGGTGACAGAGAGATTCGTGTCATCGGAAGCCATGGAGAGCAGATTGGAATTATGAATTCCCGTGAGGCCCTGAAGAAGGCACGTGAAGAAGAGATGGATCTGGTTATGATCGCTCCCAATGCGAAGCCCCCTGTCTGCAAGATCGTTGATTATGGCAAGTATTGCTATGAGCAGCAGCGCAGAGAGAAGGAAGCGCGTAAGAAGCAGAAGACCATCGAGACCAAGGAAGTAAGAATCTCTCCGAACATTGAGGAGAACGATCTGAACACTAAGGCCAAGGCTGCACGTAAGTTCCTGGAGAAGGGTGACAAGGTTAAGGTCAGCCTGAGATTCCGCGGACGTGAGATGAGTCATATGACTCAGACCAAGCATATTCTGGACGATTTTGCTGAGATGCTTACCGATATCGCTGTTGTTGATAAGCCTGCCAAGGTCGAGGGCAGAAGCCTGGTAATGATTTTGAGTCAGAAGCACTAAGACAATCATGATCCGGAGTGTATCATTCCGGTATAATTTAAGGAGGACATAAAGATGCCGAAGTTAAAGACAAAAAGAGCTGCTGCTAAGCGTTTCAAGAAGACTGGTACCGGCCAGCTGAAGAGATTCAAAGCCTACAAGAGCCACATCCTGACCAAGAAGTCCACTAAGAGAAAGAGAAATCTTCGCAAGGCTATTCTTACCGATGCAACCAACGTAAAGGTAATGAAGAAGATTCTGCCCTACAAATAATTAAGGAGGATATACTGAGATGGCAAGAGTTAAAGGCGGTTTAGGCGCAAAGAAGAGACATAATCGTGTATTGAAGCTGGCAAAGGGCTATCGTGGAGCTCGTTCCAAGCAGTATAGAGTAGCAAAGCAGTCCGTTATGAGAGCACTGACCAGTGCATACGCTGGCAGAAAGCAGAGAAAGAGACAGTATCGTGCTCTGTGGATCGCTCGTATCAACGCTGCAGCAAGAATGAATGGTCTGTCTTACAGCAAGTTCATGTACGGCCTGAAGCTGGCTGGTGTTGAGATGAACCGTAAGATCCTGGCTGATATGGCTGTTAACGATGCAGCAGGTTTCACCAAGCTGGCTGAGCTGGCTAAGGAGAAGCTGGCTTAATTACAGCGAATCTGTATAGATCGGTGCGCGGAATCGGAATCCCTTCGGGAACGATTCCGCCGCCAACTTTTTTCGAATAGTACTTGCATTCCTTCGGGAATTATAGTATATTATTCAAGCACTGAACAGAACAAAAGAGTTCAAAAAGTTGTTGACAAGTGCCGCTAATAGTGATAGAATCAACAACGTTGATGTGAGAACATTATATCGGGGTGTGGCTCAGCTTGGCTAGAGCGTCCGGTTAGGGACCGGGAGGTCGCAGGTTCAAATCCTGTCACCCCGACGAAGACTCAGATGCATTGTCTGAGTCTTTTTTCGTTCAAGGGTGACAAGCGGACGAGAAAGGGCGAACGAGATAAGCGCACAGAGCATTTTTAGGGTCCGGACGATCATTGATTTACAAATAATTTTGAAAGAATTAAGAATTGACTCATTGAGAGATCGGGAAACCTGAAGTATAGTATATATTATAGAAGGAAGCAGAGTGGTCTGCCCCTTCTCTTTGTTATCATGGAGGAGTATATATGAACTGGACAAGACAACAGATCAAATCGAATGCCAGATTGATGGTCAGGAAGAACTGGCTGATGTGTATTGCGGTATCCCTGGTGGTTGCGCTCTTTGCCGGCAGCAGCGGCTTCTCGG
>R06__coassemble_1543_pt1 | contig 7678 bp, 6 predicted proteins | sample R06__metabat2_high_PE_029 | metagenome-assembled genome bin R06 | reverse complement strand
GGCAACCGCATAGTATGCGCTGGTCCGGGCTGCTCCAAGCTCCCTCTGGGCATACCACGAGAAGCTATATTCAATGCCTTTACAAGGCTGCTTATCATTTGAAGGACAATCATGGGAATGTGATCGGTTTGATCAGCGAAGGTCCTAATCAAATGGAATTAGGCAGGATATAAAATTTTTTAGTATTCTTGTAACCTTTCCTGTATAATTGCGTCTATAAGGGTGAAGGGAAGAATGTTCTGCCCTTGAGCATTTCCATGGAATATCATGAGGATTCAAATATGAGAGATGAAGAATTGATCGAATTATATTTCGCCAGAGACGAGAGGGCGATTGCGGAGACCGCTGAGGTCTATGGCGGATGCCTGCTGCGCCTGGCGGCGAATATGGTTTGTCGGGAGGATGCTGAGGAGTGCGTGAATGACACTTATCTCTCAGCCTGGAACAGGATTCCGCCGACGAGACCCCAGCGCTTCTTTGCCTGGCTTGCCAGGGTGTGCCGGAATCATGCCATCAGCCGGATTCGCTGGGAGAGTGCCGGGAAGCGAAGCGCAGAATTGGTGGAATTCAGTCAGGAGATGGCAGAGTGTATTCCGGATAGCCGAAGAGAGCAGGAGACAGATGCGGAGGAGATCGGGCGTGTGCTCAGTGACTTCCTGCACAGTCTTCCGAAGGAGAAGCGCATCATGTTCATGCGAAGGTACTGGTACGGTGATTCCGTGCAGGAGGTTGCTGTATTCTGCAGCTGTTCTGAGAGTAAGGTGAAGACAACACTGCATCGCCTGAGATTGCAGTTGAAGAACTATCTGTTCCGGGAAGATATCTTCCTTTGATGATGGAGGGCTGATTATGAACGAGAAAGACCTGATGAATGGAATGACCCATGTGGATGATGACCTGATCGAGGAAGCCTCCCGCCCTGTTGTAAAGAAGGGCTTCTATCTGCCGCGTGCGATGGCGGCGGGGCTTGCCGCTGCCGTGGGTGTTGGTGCTGCTTTCGGTGGAAGCACTCTTGTTTCCCAGAAGAAGGAGATCGCAAGTCTGGAATCTCAGGTGGCTGAGATTCAGGTGGAGAAGAAGGACAAGGAAGTCTCAGAGGGGAATCAGAGTGTCGGCGTGGCGGGTGTGCAGACGCTGGGACGCAGCTATACGGCGGCCGGTACCTACGGTAAGGTATATGATGTGATTGCAGAGAACTTCACTGCGTCCAATGATATTGCATATGCTGAATATGAGACAGAGGCGGCAGCAGCAGAGGCGGTGGAAGAAGATCTGGATGTGGCAGTGGATGCCTCTGCAGCAGATTCCTCCGGTGCATCCGGTGATTATTCCTCAACGAATGTGATGACGGAGGGCGTGGATGAGAGTGATATCGTGAAGACCGATGGCTCCTATATCTATATGGTGCAGAGCGGCAGCGTGCGCATCGATGATATCTCTGCCGGCGGCGCGCCCTCTCAGGGTACAACGCTGACGGTTCCCTTCCGGTCTCCGGCAGACACGATCGAGGAGATGTATGTGGATGACGGATATCTGACATTGATTACCTGCCATGCCGAGGAGCAGGAGGATACCGAATCTGCTTCCGGTTACTATAACTGGTATTATGGCTATGATATGGAGACCTGGGTCTATGTCTACGACCTGACAGATCCGATGAATCCTGTGCTGGTGGATGATATGTATCAGGATGGCACCTATGAGACTTCCCGTAAGGTGGGAGATATCCTGTATCTCTTTACAACGGAGAATGTACAGCGTTCGGATCTTGACAAGGAGGAAGCACTTCAGGAGGAGAACATCTCGGAGTGGATCCCTTCCGTGAACGATGTTCCGGTGGATGCGGACTGTATCTATATCTCCGGCAATGGCTATCGTGAGCTTCTGGTATCCAGCTTCCGTGTGACAGAACCGAAGGAGACGATCGATGCCAAGATCATCATGGATGACTACTCGGAGATCTATGTTGGGACTTCTGCAATCTATCTCTATTCCTGGCAGTATCTGGGAGATCATCCCGCAACGGAACTGAGCCGTATGGCTTACGCTGACGGTATCTTCACTCCCGGTGCAGGTACTCTGGTGAATGGTTCCGTAGAAGACAGCTTCGCGCTGAATGAGAAGGATGGCAATCTGCGGATCCTGACGACGGACTGGTCGAGTTCTCTTTCTGTGAATACCTTATTTATCCTGGATGAGGAGATGAGTTGTCTGGGACGGATCGATGAGATCGCAAGAGGTGAGGAAATCTATGCAGCCAGATTCGTAGGAGATATGGCTTACTTTATCACCTATCACAATACAGACCCGCTCTTCGTGGCAGATCTGTCTGACCCTTCCAATCCGGTACTGCTCGGCAATGTAGAGATCAGCGGTTTCTCGGATTATCTGCATATCTGGGATGATACACATATCCTGGGCATCGGGTATGAGACGAATGAGAATAGTGATCGCTTGGGAATCAAGCTGGTGATGTTCGATGTGACAGATCCTGCACAGCCGGTCGTTGAGAATACTGCGGTGATCGCTTTGGACTGTGAGTGGTGCTACAGTGATTCCATCAGCGGTCTCTATAAGGCGATCCTGGCATCACCTTCGAAGAACCTGATCGGCTTCGGCTATGAGTATGACACTGCAGATTCTGAAGAGGAATGGGTATCTAAGTATATGTACAGCCTTCTTTCCTATAATAAGGAGACCGGATTCACAGAGCATTTGTCTGCGGAGATGACTTACGATGATATCAGAGGTTATCGCGGCCTCTATGTGGGAGACTGGTTCTATATTGCAGGCAATGGAGAGGTGCGTACCTTCGATATGGAGAATGACTATCAGGAGATTCAGTAAAAATATATTGATTTTTTATGGAATCTCTGCTAATTATATATCCGTGGAGTGAACAATTCCCGGATGTCCCGAGACTTGCTTTCTGTACTCCGTATAAGTAAGTATCAACATTGCATGATAAGACAAGGAGTTAACAATGAGCGTAATGGAGATGAAGCCTGTAAAAGAGGGTAAGGTACGTGAGATTTATGATAACGGCGACAGCCTGATCATGGTTGCAACTGATCGTATCAGCTGCTTCGATGTTATTCTGAAGAACATCGTTACTAAGAAGGGAACTGTTCTGACTCAGATGTCCAAGTTCTGGTTTGAACTGACCGAGGATATCATTCCCAATCACATGATTTCTGCAGATGTGAAGGACATGCCTGAATTCTTCCAGCAGGAGAAGTTCGACGGCAACAGCATGATGGTTCGTAAGCTGAACATGATGCCCATCGAGTGCATCGTTCGCGGTTACATCACCGGCAGCGGCTGGGCTAGCTACAAGAAGGATGGCACCGTATGCGGTATCAAGCTGCCCGAGGGTCTGCAGGAGTCCGATAAGCTGCCTGAACCCATCTACACCCCTTCCACCAAGGCTGAGATCGGTGATCACGATGAGAATATCTCCTACGAGCAGAGCATCGCTCATCTGGAGAAGTACTTCCCCGGACATGGCGAGGAGTATGCTGCAAAGCTTCGTGACTATACTCTGGCAATCTACAAGAAGTGTGCTGACTACGCTCTGAGCAAGGGCATCATCATTGCTGATACCAAGTTCGAGTTCGGTCTGGACGAGAACGGCAATATGGTTCTGGGTGATGAGGTTCTGACCCCCGACAGCTCCCGTTTCTGGCCCGCAGATACCTACGAGCCCGGACATGGCCAGCCTTCCTTCGACAAGCAGTTTGCACGTGACTGGCTGAAGGCGAATGAGCATGATTGGGAACTGCCTCAGGAGATCGTTGACAAGACCATCGCTAAGTACCTGCAGGCATATGAACTGCTGACCGGCAAGCAGCTGTAAGGAAGCTTCCGGCATCGATGAGGATATAAGCAAGGGCTCGTGAAACTTACGGTTTCACGAGCCCTTTTTATACGATTTCCGGTTCTGTATTTTTAGGGTATTCGTTTTGGTTCAGCGGATCCTCTGTATTGATTCCGCAGTATCTCTGTATTATTCCCGATTCTTCAGCTCCTCGGTATATTTCTTCCTCGCAGCCTCCAGCTTCACTTGGTCGATGTCGCCGCGGACGATCGTCTGGTCCACCCATAAGCGCAGGGAGTTGACCGACTGCGTGATCTGGTCCAGCTGGTGCTGGATGCGAAGGTAGTCTACGAACTCATCCTCCGTGATCTGCCCGTCCACGGTGATCTCAATCAAGCGGTTCTTCTCCCGGTTCAGGCGATTCAGGGAGTTAAGCACCTCCAGGGTGATCTGAGAGAGATCCCGGATTGGCACCTCAGGGACATACTGCTGCCCGATCGGACACTCTCTGGCACAGTACTGATTGCACAGCTCGGGAACCCGGTAGCCCTTGGCCATCATGAGAATCTCATCGGGATGCGGCTGGGACTTGCCGCTCTCAATTTTCTCAATGCGGTCGGCACTGATACCGGGCATGCGCTCGCTCGCTTTCTCTCTGGTCAGTTCTTCCTTCTCACGATAGATCTGGTAGATATTCTTATTCTCACGGATGGACTTCTTACCCATATATGTATACTCCTGGAATTCATAAATCACATATGCTCACGAATGGATGTCCATTATGCATGCGTGTTAAAATGCACAAACAAAATGGATTTCTTCCTTATTATAATACGCAAATTCGGCAGTTTTGACAATATGATTTACAGAGGAGATGAGTTGTCAGTATATTGTGGAATGTGAATTCCGGATGCAAAGCTGCGCCCTTTTCAGCCTTTGCTCCCCTGCTGCTATTAAGAACGGATGAACTACATAAAGATGATCTTCGCTGCACAGTAGACCAGCAGCAGTCCCATGATCCAGTTGACGACCTTGTAGTACTTGTTATATACAGGGCAGATCAGGCTTCCGGCGCAGGCCCAGATTAGGTTGCCGGTGCCGCAGCAGATGGTCATGGTGATGGCGAACAGGATGATCAGGAAGGCGCTGTGACCGAAGGGCAGGAAGTAGCCGGGGTAGGCAGCCAGACCAAGCATGATTACCTTCACGTTCAGGAACTGAAGCAGGAAGCCATTGTGATACTTGAGAGGCTCTTCTACGCTTTTGCCGTCCGTGCTGACCGGATTGCGCTTCACGGTCTTCCAGGCCAGATAGAGGATGTAGGCAGCGCCAACATACTTGAAGACAGGGGCAATCTGGGGAACCAGGGTGCCAAGTACACTGCAGAAGCTGCCGGCGAGCAGCATGACAGTGACAAGACCGGTCCAGATGCCGCACATCAGGGGGAGGTTGCGCTTAAATCCGAACTGACCGGTAGCGGTCAGCAGAAGAACATTGTTGGGGCCCGGCAGGAAGGTTGTTGCGCAGGCATAGGCCACAAAGGCCAGATAACTACTCAGGGACATGATTTCATTCTCCTCATTTTATATTCCGGTTTCGGTGATTACAGGACAGATCCGTTAAGGCATGTGCCATAGAATCAACTGTTTGAATTCAGAAACTTCTCGGGAATTATAACATTCCATGAGAATACAATCAACCGAAAAGTATATGAAGTGAGAATCGGGAGAAAGAATTCCTTATCTGTTTTCGGGCACGAAAAACTAAGAAAAACTTAAGAAAATCCTTGAAAAATCCTTGACTATCAAATTGTCTGCGAGTATAATTCGAATCGTTATCGTCTATGGTTATATAGATGTGTCATAGGAATTCAATGATGGGAAGAGTAAGCTGATTCCACTCACTCAGAGAGCTGTCGTTTGGTGCGAGACAGTGTGAGCTTTCTGCTGAAGATCACCCCGGAGAAGCAGGGTCGAGCATCCAATGGATAAGTAGATTCTGACGGAGCTGCTCCACGTTATCGGAGCAAGAGAGCTATGGAGACTTAGGTCTGCATAGAATCAGGGTGGTACCACGGATCGCAGATTCGTCCCTTGCGGGACATCTGGGATTCTTTTTTATTTCAGATAATCTTCAGACATGGATGAATAACCGCTGCTGTGTAAAGCTAGAGGAATATCCTTTAACGAACATAGAACATAAATTTAAGAAGAAAGAGGAAGTGTAATCATGAAAGTTTACAAGCAGATCATGAACGTTGTCGTTAAGATCGAAGAGCTGGTTCTGGTGCTTGCCACCATCCTGACTCTGGTTCTGACCTTCGGTAACGTTGTAGGCCGCTATGTACTGGGACACTCCTGGGGCTTCACGGAGGAAATCGTTGTTGCTGTATTCGTACTGATTTCTCTGTTGGCTTCCGGTGTTGCTGCCAGAACCGGCGAACTTGTTAATCTTGCACTGCTGACGGACAATGTGGGTCCCAGAGCGCAGAAGGTGCTGAATGTCATCTCTACGATCATCTGCTGCATCTACTCTCTGGTTCTGGCTTATGAAGGCTGGGGACGTGTGATGAACGACAATACCTTCAGCCCGATCCTGCATATCCCGACCAAGGTATTCTGGAGCTTCGTTGTGATCGGCGGTATCTCTCTTGTGCTGCATTTTATTGAGAACAGCATCGACTTCTGTATGTCTGATCTGAGTAAGGAGGAGGAAGCATGATTACAGCAATTCTTTTCATTACTTTTTTTGCTATGCTGATCATCGGTATGCCCATCGCAATCTGCCTGGGTATGAGCTCCGTCATCACCGTACTGTACGCTTCCAACTTTGTGAAGAAGTACAGCACGCTGACCCTCAGTATTGTAGCTACCAACACCTACACTGGTATTGCGAAGTTCCTGCTGCTGGCGATCCCCTTCTTCGTACTGTCCGGTAATATCATGGCGAAGGCAGGTATCTCTACCCGTCTGGTTCGCTTCATCGATGACTGTGTAGGACATATGCGCGGTGGTATGGCTATCGTATGTGTCGTTGTAGCCTGCTTCTTCGGTGCGATCTCCGGTTCCGGTCCCGCTACTGTAGCAGCGCTGGGTGCTGTTCTGATTCCTGCGATGATTGCTTCCGGTTTCTCTCCGGCATTCGCAGAGGCTCTGATGGCAACTTCCAGTTCCATCGCTATCGTTATTCCACCTTCGATCGCTTTCGTTGTATATGCATCCATCTCCGGTGCCAACGTAGGAAGCATGTTCATGGCCGGTATCATCCCCGGTATCATGATGGGTGTGGCTCTGGCAATCGTTGTACTGATCGAGGCGAAGAAGAAGAATATCCAGCCCGCTCACGAGAAGAGAAGCTGGGGTGAGCGCTGGGCAAGCTTCAAGGATGCTTTCTGGGGTCTTCTGATGCCTGTCATCATCCTGGGCGGTATCTATGGTGGTATCTTCACTCCTACGGAGGCTGCTGCCGTATCCGTAGTATATGGTCTGATCGTAGGACTCTTCATCTACAGAGAAGTTACCGTGAGAGACCTGTGGGGCATTCTGGTAGATTCCGCAAAGACTACCGGTGGTATCATGCTGATCATCGCTTCTGCATCCCTGTTCTCCTACTGCTGTACCCTGTTCGGTATCTCTCAGGCAGCACAGGCTCTGCTCTCCAGCGTATCCACCAACAAGGTTGTATTCCTGATCATCGTTAATATCATCTTCCTGATTGCGGGATGCTTCATCGATGCGAACTCTGCTATGTACATCTTCATCCCGATCATGCTTCCTGTAGCAACGGCTCTGGGCTATAACATGATCGCATTCGGTATCGTAGCAACCGTTAACCTGGCAATCGGTCAGGTAACTCCTCCTG
>R06__coassemble_1450_pt1 | contig 8038 bp, 4 predicted proteins | sample R06__metabat2_high_PE_029 | metagenome-assembled genome bin R06 | reverse complement strand
CCGCCTGAGAGATCACTGTAGCCAGTGCCGCCGCACCTACACCATAGCCAAGAAAGCCGACCAGAAGAAGGTCCAGCAGACAATTCAGGATAGAGGAAACGATCAGATAGTATAGCGGGTGTCTGCTGTCGCCCACAGACTGCAGAATTCCCACCTGACAATTGTAGGTCGTCAGGGCCAGTGAGCCCGCGAAGTAGATACGCAGATAGAGAACCGATTGCGGGAAGACATCCGAGGGGCTCTTCATCCAAAGCAGGATCTGCGGAGTGAAGAGTACACCCACCACCGTAAGAAGCACACCGCAGGCCAATCCCACCGCTGCCATCGTATGTACCGCAAGCTTAAGGCGGCGGTCATCCTCCGCCCCATACCAGTGCGCTACAACAACGCCGGCGCCAAGCGACATACCATTCACGAAGCCAATCAGGATACTCACCAGTGCACCCGTCGAACTCACCGCGGCCAGAGCATTGCTATCGATAAAGTTGCCCACGATCAGGGCATCCGCGACATTATATAATTGTTGAAAGAGATTCCCCAGGAAGATCGGCACGGCAAACGCCACGATCCTCCGATGAATCGGCCCCTCTGTCAGATTCACAAGACCGGCAGCCATATATTCACCCCCCTCAGTGTGGTAAGACATCTGTGACATATTCACATTTCCTCATTCTATCACACCTCAGGTCAAGTGAAAATAGAGATTACCCAGGTCACACGCTGAGCATTTACAGAACCACATCTGATGTCAGGGGAACAGAGCACTGAAAGACCAGTACCTATTCTGCATATCTTCAGGCATTAATTCACACTTTATATTGGCTTATCTTCGTAATTGTGTTATAATTAAGTCAGATAAAAAGATGATGTCAGATTATTTCAGTTGACATTATCTGAAGCCAAACGGCACGTATATACAACCTTACGAAGCCGCAGACAGTTGCCTGTCGGTTTCCCGGTGAGAGGAGGGGTTTTATGTATCCTATAATTACGATCAGCAGAGAAGCAGGAAGTGAAGGTCATGCGATCGGTGAGATGGTCGCGAAGGAACTGGGAATCCCGCTGTTGGACAAGGACTTCATCTTCGAGGTTGCGAAGGAATTGAAGCTTTCGGCAGCAGAGGTTGAAACGAAGGGGGAATACCTCTCCCGCTGGGAGAAGTACCTGAACACGAACGCTTATCTGGGCCGCTATATATCCGATGATCAGGATAATATGTACCGGCTGCAGCGCAAGATCATCCTGGAGCAGGCTGAGAAGGGTCCTTGCGTAATCGTCGGCCGATGTGCTGACTACATTCTGGCTGACACAGAGGTCCCCACTCTCAACATCTTCATCCATGCCGATATGACTTACCGCAAGGAAGTCTACCGGAATCGCTACCCGGAGCTTAAGGAAGACATCGAACAGATCCTGATCAAGAAGGACAAGGGCCGCAAGAGCTATTACCGCTACTACACCGACCGCGAGTGGGCGGACCCCGCCAACTACGATCTCTGTCTCGACAGCGGACGACTGGGAAAGGAGCTTTGCGCACAGCTCATCCTGAGCGCAGCAAGGGCGAAGGCATAATCACTCAGGGTATATCTTAGCACCATGCCGCCTCACCCCGGAACGAAGGCATAACCACGCAGGCGTATATCTTAGTTCCCTGTCGCCTCACCCTGGAACGAAGACATAACCACGCAGGCGTATATCTTAGTTCCCTGTCGCGTCACCCCAGAACGAAGGCATAACCACCTCTGATAACATAAGAAGGTCTCTGTGAGCAGTATGCTCACAGAGACCTTCTTCTACTATACTCTTTTCGACGCCACACCACTGCCCGCCGAATTCTAATTTCGCTTACATTACCTTATGGCAGGTACGTGCAATAACATCAAGCTGCTGCTCACGAGTCAGCGTGATGAATCTTACTGCATAACCGGATACACGGATCGTGAAGTTCGCGTACTCGGGCTTATCCGGATGCTCCATCGCATCGATCAGCTTCTCGGTACCGAATACATTCACGTTCAGATGATGCGCATCCTGATCAAAGTAGCCGTCCAGCACCTGTACCAGGTTGGTCTTGCGCTCTTCCAGATCATGACCCAAAGCATCGGGACTGATGGTCTGGGTATTGGAGATACCATCCAGTGCCCAATGATAAGGGATCTTAGCAACAGAGTTCAGGGATGCCAGCAGACCTGTCTGCTCTGCGCCGTAGGAAGGAGATGCACCGGGAGCGAAGGAAGTGAATGCCTTACGTCCATCGGGGGTAGCACCGGTTGCCTTGCCGTATACTACATTGGAGGTGATGGTCAGGATGGAGGTGCTGGGCTTGGAATCACGGTAGGTATGACGACGACGGATCTTGTCGAAGAAGGTTCTCAGAACCCATACGGCGATCTCATCAGCACGATCGTCATCGTTACCATAGCGAGGGAAGTCACCTTCGATCTCGAAGTCCTTGGTGATGCCTTCCTCATCGCGGATGATCTTCACTTTGGCATACTTGATCGCAGACAGGGAGTCTACTACATGGGAGAAACCGGCAATACCGGTAGCGAAGGAACGCTCACAGTCATTGTTGATCAGAGCCATCTCCGCCGCCTCATAGTAGTAGTGGTCATGCATGTAATGGATCAGGTTCAGCACATTGACATAGATATCAGCCAACCAGTCCATCCACCAGTCGAACTTCTCGATGACTTCATCATAGTCAGCATACTCAGAAGTGATACGTGCCATCTCAGGACCGCACTGGATGCGATGCTTCTCATCGAAGCCGCCGTTGAAGGCATAGAGCAGAGTCTTCGCCAGATTCGCACGGGCACCGAAGAGCTGGATCTCCTTACCGGTCTTGGTAGCAGATACGCAGCAGCAGATCGAGTAATCGTCACCCCACTCGGGCTTCATGACATCATCGTTCTCATACTGAATAGAAGAAGTATCGATGGAGATCTGTGCACAGTACTTCTTGAATGCCTCAGGCAGTCTGGAAGAGTAGAGAACCGTCAGGTTGGGTTCGGGGCTCGGTCCCATATTCTCCAGCGTATGGAGGAAGCGGTAATCATTCTTGGTAACCATATTTCTTCCATCCAGACCGGTTCCGCCAACTTCCAGAGTAACCCAGGTAGGGTCTCCGGAGAAGAGCTCATTGTAAGCAGGTACACGAGCGAACTTCACCATACGGAACTTCATGGTCATCTGGTCAATCAGTTCCTGAGCCTCGGACTCCGTCAGGGTACCATTCTCCAGATCTCTCTGAATATAGATATCCAGGAAAGTAGAGATACGTCCGATGGACATCGCCGCACCATTCTGGGTCTTCACAGCAGCCAGATAACCGAAGTACAGCCACTGAACTGCCTCGCGAGCATTCTTCGCAGGAACAGAGATATCGAAGCCGTAAGAAGCTGCCATCTTCTTCATATCCTTCAGTGCCTTCAGCTGCTGACCGATCTCCTCACGCATACGGATGACTTCATCATACATATTGCCGCAGCCGGCACGATAGTGAGCGGCCTCCTTGGCAGCAATCAGGCGATCAATACCGTACAGAGCCACACGACGATAGTCACCAACGATACGTCCACGGCCATAGGTATCCGGCAGACCGGTAACAACGTGGGTCTTACGAGCCAGACGCATCTCAGGAGTATAAGCTCTGAATACCGCATCATTGTGGGTGGTTACATACTCTGTGAAGATCTTCTTCAGCTGAGGGTCAACCTCATAGCCGTAGGTCTCTGCAGCCTGAACTGCCATATTGATACCACCGTAAGGCATGAAAGCTCTCTTCAGAGGCTTGTCGGTCTGCAGACCAACGACCTTCTCGAGTTCCTTCTTGCCTTCCTTGATGTAGCCGGGGCCGTAAGCGGTCAGACCGGATACCACCTTGGTCTCACACTCCAGAACGCCGCCGCGCGCACGCTCTTCCTTCATCAGAGCCTGTACCTCATCCCACAGCTCAACCGTAGCCGCGGTAGGACCCTCCAGAAAGGACTCATCTCCATCATAGGGGGTATAATTCTTCTGGATGAAATCACGAACATTGATCTCCGATCTCCAGCAGGTGCCCTTGAAGCCTTCCCAGCAGGACTGATCGGCAATCTTGTAGTCTTTGATAGCTGCCATTCTCATTTCCTCCTTATTCGATAACTTATATCGATCTTTGATTTTGATATGATTTTATCATCATTGTTCTATAAACAAAAATTGCGGTTACTTATGCGCCTATAAATTATTTCAATTTCTCTTTGTAAATGCACACACTTTGCTCGCCACACCCTGTTTCAGCCTTTGCTCCCTTAACTTATGATGCAGCACGGATGGTTTCGCGTTCCGCTCTCGCCATCCTAAGAACACTCGGATTCCGTCCTATCGTCCTACATCCTCGTGTTCTTGCGGGATCGCTAAAGGTTTGAAAAAAGGCGCATTCGCCTGCAAGGGGCTGCTGCGCCCTTTTTCAGCCTTTGCTCCCCTGCTGCAATCGAATAGGAGGGGATTCTCCCCTCCTGCTCGATCCGCAAGCGGACATTCCGCACTTTGTGCTCCATATCCTTACGCTCGTCTGCCGCCTGCCGGGCTTGTACATCAAAAAAAGCAGAGCAAATCGGACAAGCCGATTTGCTCTGCGTCTGATTATGCTGCGGCAGATTACTTGTAATCCTTATAGTACTTCTTACAGAAGTTAATGAAGCGCTGCACTTCCTCGGGCACATACTTGCCCTTCTTCCACACAAGTCCGATGTTCGTATAGATGGGAGGATTCAGCGGAATTCCCACAAGCTCATCGATCTCCTCCAGAACTCTCGAATAATAAAAACAGACACAATCTCCCTTTCGAACGAAGTTCAACGTCGTCGGAATCTGGCTGCACTTGAGGATAATCCTGGGCGTCAGCCCCAGATTCTCATATCGGGCATTCAGAAGCTGGTTCTGCACGGAATCCCCATTAAAGTAGATCAGGTGTTCATCCTTCAGATCCATCACAGTAAGAGACTTCCTATCTGCCAGTGGATGTTCCAGTGTCATACAGCACATCAGCTGGTCCTTCACCAGCACCTGGGAATTGAACTTATCGATATTATGCTGTTCCATATTCACAAGACCGATGTCCAGCACCTCATCCTGTACCAGATTGCAGGCACGGACAGAACCATATTCGTTAAGTTCCAGAAAGATATCCGGATACTCTTCATGGAAGGCATCAATCAGCTTCGGGAAGAAGATCACGCTTAAGATTGGAGGAATTCCGATTCTGATCTTGTGGGTGAATCTTCCCTTCTCTATGAACTCCTGATGCAGATCCTCACTGCAGTGCAGGAGATAGGAAGCCTTCTCATAGAAGCGCTCACCATCCGGTGTCAGTTCCAGATGATTCTTCGTATATATGAATAAGGAAGTGGAGAACTCCTTCTCCAGATCGCGGATGGCAATCGAGATGGTCGGCTGCGTCACATAGAGTGAACGTGCCGCCTGGCTGATACTATGCAGACGAGCTGCCGTGCAGAAATAGCGCAACTGATTTAAGGTCATATCGAATTCTCCCTTATATTACATATTTTTTATGAAAACAGTGAGCCATGGAGCCGGATTTTGGGTGCAGCAAAGCAGCGCACGAAAATTCGGATCTATGGCGAGCGTCCAAAAATGAGTATGAAGCGGGGCGGGGGCCCCGTGGAATACGAATTTTGGGAGCACAGTGGGAGCGAAGCGGAACTGTGCGTGTTTTCATACCGCGTGGAACTAGAGGCAAGGCCTCCAGCATGCACTTTTTTGATGAAGCACCAGGGGAACAATGAGGGAAAATGGGTGTAGCGGCTTCATTCGATGTGATGGCACCTATTACCTGATCTCATTATCTTTTTGAATTTAGGAACATAGCATGGAAATATAACCATATGGAGTTAAAAGCAATACCTTCGGCTTGACCAGCATAATTTCATATTCAAAGCATATCATCTTTGGATTGGTTAGCTATCACTAACGACATTTTTTCTCACATACACCATAAAAATCACAAATCAATCACAAAGTCAATAAAATTAACCATTAAAATAATTTATATACGCATTCTTTTCATTAAATAGACAAATACTGTCATATTGATTTACTATAGAATCACAAAGCAAGGATCCCCAGTGGCCACGACGGAAGAAAGCTTTAAGTTGAAAGAGAGAATCAAAAAAAGAAAAGGAGGAGAAAACCAATGAGTGCAACCACAATAACTCTGTTATTCCTGGTATTCGCTATCATTAGCTTTATCCTGGAGAAAATTCCGCTTGGCATGACCGCCACGATCTGTGCTGTCGGCCTGACTCTGACCAATGTACTGGAATTCAAGGATGCCTTCGCAGGCTACATCAACAGCAACGTAATCCTCTGCATCGGCATGTTCGTTGTAGGTCAGGCTCTGTTTGAGACCGGTATGGCGAACAAGATCGGTGGTATCGTGACCAAGTTTGCCAAGACCGAGAAGATGCTGATCGTAGCCATCATGGTAATTGTTGGTATCATGTCCGGCTTCCTGTCCAACACCGGTACCGCAGCTGTTCTGATTCCCGTTGTCTGTGGTATCGCAGATGAGTCCGGTTTCTCCAGAAGCCGCCTGCTGATGCCTCTGGTATTCGCAGCTGCTCTGGGCGGCAACCTGTCCATCATCGGTGCTCCCGGCAACCTGATGGGTGTCAATGCTCTGCAGGAGCTTGGCCTGTCCACCAGCTTCTTCATGTATCTGCCTGTCGGCGGACCCATGCTGATCGCCGGTATCATCTACTTCGTATTCATCGGTTACAAGTTCCTGCCCGATGGCAAGACTTCCGGTACTGCTGTAGCTTCCACCGTAAAGTCCGACTTCAGCGATGTTCCCGCATGGAAGCAGACCGTATCTCTGGTCGTTCTGATCGTAGTTATCCTGGCTATGATCTTCGAGGATCAGATCGGTATCAGCATTCAGATCTCCGCATGTATCGGTGCTATGGTTCTGGTACTGACCGGTGTTCTTACGGAGAAGCAGGCTCTGGATTCCATCGATATCAAGGTTGTTCTGCTGTTCGGCGGCTCTCTGGCTCTGGCTAAGGCTCTGGAGACCACCGGTGCCGGCACCCTGATCGCTGACAAGATCGTGGGTATGCTCGGAACCAACCCCAACCCTATCGTTCTGCTGCTGGTTATCTTCGTAGTAACCTGTGCACTGACCAACTTCATGTCCAACACCGCAACCACCGCTCTGATGGTTCCCATCGCCGTATCCCTGGCAGAGTCCATGGGCGCTGATCCTCGTGCCGTTGTTATCGCAACCGTTATCGCAGGTTCCTGTGCTTATGCAACCCCCATTGGTATGCCTGCCAACACCATGGTAGTCGGTCTTGGTGGATACAAGTTCAACGACTATGTGAAGTCCGGTCTGCCCCTGATCCTGGTATCCTTCGTGATCTCCATGATCCTGCTGCCCATCCTGTTCCCCTTCTATCCGTAATCTCTAAATTACTGATATAATTAAGAAGAAACAGGACTGAGACCCCATTGGTCTCCTATGACAAAGACAAAGAAATTCAAGAATGTAATCAACGGTCCGACTTCGGCCCAGACCCCGGCCGGACCATCGTCAAGAACATAGGACATGAGCATTTCCCAGGAGATGCCCTGTCTGACAGAAATGTAAGGAGGAACTAAGATGACTCAGGAAGAGAAAGTCCAGAAGCTCACAGACGCCATGGCTAAGTTTGTCGGTTATATCGGCAAGAAGCTGCCTGATGACGTAGTTAATAAGCTGAACGAACTGGGCGCACAGGAAGAAACCCCTCTGGCTAAGGTTCTGTATGCTACCATGACCAAGAACCAGGAGCTGGCTGTTAAGCTGGATCGTCCCAGCTGTCAGGATACCGGTGTTCTGCAGTTCTGGTGCAAGTGCGGTACCGAATTCCCTCTGATCAACGAACTGGAAGGACTGCTGAAGGAAGCTGTTGTTAAGGCTACCTTCGAGACTCCTCTTCGTCATAACTCCGTTGAGACCTTCGACGAGTACAACACCAAGAGAAACGTTGGT
>R06__coassemble_1432_pt1 | contig 8096 bp, 6 predicted proteins | sample R06__metabat2_high_PE_029 | metagenome-assembled genome bin R06 | reverse complement strand
TGCTTCCTTGCTTTTGGTGACCTGATATTTGTTGTATATAATATTGAACCGATAAAACATAATAAGATGGCAGTGATGCCGTTGAATCAACTGGGCTTCAATATGTCGCTGCCTTTGATGATCTCACTGCTTGTGCAGTCCCTCTACAATATCGTGGACGGCATCTTCGTTGCACGCCTGAGCCAGGATGCCCTGACCGCGACTTCGCTGGCCTACCCGGTGCAGCTCTTGATGATAGCAGTATCCGTAGGCACGGGCGTCGGTGTCAATGCTCTTCTCTCCCGCCTTCTGGGTGCCCGGGAACGCGAGGCCGTTGGTTCTGCTGCGACGACCGGCATGATTCTCGCTTTCTTCTGGACGGTTGTCTTCATGATTCTCGGACTGACCTGTTCCGGTGTTCTTGCCCGGTCCTTCACGGAAGACACTCAGACGGCAGAACTCTGCAGACAGTATCTGTCGATCTGCATGATCTTCTGTCTCGGCATCTTCGTTGAGACTCTGGCACAGCGTCTGCTTCAGGCCGCCGGCAATACCGGTCTTAGTATGATTTCTCTCGTGGTCGGCGCAGGTACCAATATCATCCTGGACCCCATCATGATCTTCGGCTGCTTCGGCTGCCCGGCGCTCGGCATCCGCGGTGCGGCCATCGCAACCGTCATCGGTCAGTGGCTGGGTGCGCTGGTGGCTCTCCTGCTTCATCAGTTCCTGAATCCCGAGGTCCGCTTCCGGATCCGTGGCTACCGGTTCGACTTCAGCATCGTGAAGAAGATCTACAAGGTCGGGGCGCCGACCATCCTCACTCAGGCAATGGGCAGCATCATGCTGACCTGTATCAACAAGATCCTGATTGAATTCGGTTCGACCTATGTGGCCTTCTTCGGAGTCTACTACAAGCTGCAGAACTTCCTGATGATGCCGATGAACGGCCTTGGTCAGGCAGCGATCCCGATCGCGGGCTTCAACTATGGCGCTAAGAACGGGAAGCGCATCCGTGAACTGCTGCGTACCGCGATCCCCGCCGCGGTCGCCATCGGACTGATCGGCACCCTGGTCTTCCTCGCCATCCCCGGCACATTGCTCGGACTCTTCTCGGCAAGCGATGAAATGCTCGCCATCGGCATTCCGGCTCTGCGTGTAATCTCGCTGACCTTCCCCTTCGCAGCTGCTACCATCGTCATCGGATACAGTATCTCCGGACTTGGCAACGGCGTGGTCAATATGCTTGGCACCGGCCTCCGCCAGGTCATCCTCTTCATCCCCCTGGCCTGGATCTTCAGCCGCATCGGCGGTGCCGGTATGACCTTCTACGCCATCTGGATCTCGGAGCTGACAGCTGCTGCTTATGCAGCCCTCAGCCTGAAGAAGGAATACAAGAAGAAAATCGCACCGTTCGTATCGCTTGAGGATGTGTAACCGGACGATGCAAAATCGTAACCTGAGGTCATAAGTTCAGACACTCCCACCGTTATCGACATTCTCCAGTAATATACTTTGATACCGGTCAACGGTGGCAGTGTCTGATTTTACTTCTGTATCTATCCTGCATGTGGTATAATGGCATCTATCGAAACATATCCCTCCCTGACTACGGCAATACGTGATTGGCTGCACTTTCAAGCTCTGCAGCTTTCCCTACGAAACCGAAGGTTTCTACAGAATGGTCAGGGCAAGCATCAAGAATCCAGAAAGGAGTCACTCACATCATGGAGAAGACATTAGTAGCATATTTCAGTGCAAGCGGCACGACCGCATCCGTCGCTAAGAACGTAGCCGCAGCAGCCCAGGCAGACCTCTTCGAGATCGAACCCACCGTTCCTTACACCAACGCCGATCTGAACTGGATGGACAAGAAGTCCCGCAGCAGCGTGGAGATGAACGACAAGTCCTTCCGTCCCGCCATCGTCAGGAAGGAGCTCGACACTTCGAAGTACGACACCATCCTTATAGGCTTCCCGATCTGGTGGTATGTAGCACCCACGATCATCAACACCTTCCTTGAGAGCTATGACTTCAGCGGTAAGAAGATCATTCTCTTCGCCACCTCCGGCGGCAGCGGATTCGGCAAGACTGTAAAAGAGCTCAAGGTATCCGCTCCGGGCGCTGAGATCGTAGAAGGCAAGCTCCTGAACAGAGCATCTGCGAAGCAGATCGCAGCATGGGTAGAGACACTGTAAGATCCATTCAGGGCCGGTTTGGGGATCCGAACCGGCCTATTTCATTGTCATCTCGATGGATAGCTGCACGTAGAGCATGTCACGTGCATTCAGGTAATCGATTCCGCTGATCTCCGCTATGCGCCGCAATCGGTACTTGAGGGTATTGAGATGGATGTGCAAATGCTCAGCCGCGTCTTTCTGGCTGCACCGGCACTGCAGGTAGCCCGCGAGCGTAGCAAGCAGTTCGGTTCCGTTCTCCTGGTCGTAGGTCTGCAGTTGTCCGATGATAGGGTGCCGAAGATTCATCGCCATCGTATCCTTCTTCAGTGTGCCAAGCAGGAAGTCCAGTGCGAGGTCACGGCAGTATCTCACACCCGGTTCTGCATCAGCATCCAGCGCGAAAGCTGCCTGCCGATAAGCTATCGGCAGATCCGTCAGCTTCGGTACCTGCATGGAGACACCCATGGAGACCTTGCCGCCCCGAAAGTGCTCTTCCACTTCTTGGATGATTCCTTCGCTGTCGCTGGTCCTTGTCAGAATCTGAAGTCCATTCTCCTCTATATTAATCAGGCAGCGCAGCTGACCTTGCTCAAGCTGCGTGCGAATCATCGTTCGGATCGTGTAATTGCGGATGGTCTGATTGCGGAAGCTGATCAAAGTGAAGCTATCCGAATTGTCAGATGTACCAAAGTATTCCTGCAGGCGGCTGATCTGTCCTTCACTTGGCGTCTTGCCATAGAGCAAGTCACTGAAGACCAGATGTCTGGAACGGGTCACGGATTGCAGTCCGGTGAATTCCCTCGCCTGGCTGCAGTAGGATGCCATCTCGCTCTCAAGAATAACCGCACATAGACAATCGATCCTATCGGCAGCGAAGATCATGATATATCCAACATGCTCTCCATCCTGACTGATATACATGCTGATACAATCCTGTTGATTATAATCGGTGTCACGCAGCACCTGCGGCCGGTCGGTGAGGTCGTGACTGATTCTGCCGGTGCGGTCAACGAAACTTCGCCCCAGATTCCCGGCCTCCATCCGGCCGGTCTCAAGAAGCCCCCTTCGAAGCTTCTCCTCTGCTAACTTCTCCATGTGCATGTACCCCAGCAGAACTCCCTCCAGATCGAATACCAACACTGCCCCTTCGATGAGCTTCCCAAAGGCATCCACGAAGTCAGCCAGCGCCGCATGATCTGCCGCTGCCTTATAGAGCCGCTGTTCCAGGGAATTATAGTAATCAAAGCAAGCCAGCACATGATTCAGTAATTCCGTGTAATCCGTACCATGAATCAGAATCTGGTTCTGCCCCTGCGCAAGCAATAGCGCATCGGCGTAGCGCGGATCCTGAAAGAAAGCCTCGGCCTGCCCCAGGTAGACATAGTCAAGCGACGACCGCGCATCCTGATCGGAGAGAAAGCGCACCCCGTGGATGGTACGGGAATCCTCCAAAATATGACATTCCGGTTGATAAGGCGCCAGATAGCGCGCGATCAGAGACATACTAAGATTCATAAGAAGCTTCTCCCCTCTTCTGTCCATTTGTCCAAATCATACAAATCAAGTCAAATATTCTATCGTCAATATGTTTCTTACAAATATAGTCAGGCAACCCCAACCAACATATAATAGAACCATAAGAACAGTATACAGAGCATTTGCTGAAGAAACAAGTAGAGAAATAGAGAATATCGAGAAGAAGGAGTACTTAGCTATGGCAGACAACAATGCACCTCATTTTGACTTCAAAGGCAACTATCTGAACTTCCTGAATCACAAGCCAACCTCCCTGGTTCCCAACAGCTTCGTTGGGAATAAGATCATGGGCTTCGGCGCGATCAATGGTCCCGCCATCGAGAAGGGCAATCAATTCGGCGATTGCATGGATGGCTTCGGCAACAAGTGGGAGTACCCGGCTTCCGGCGGCGGCGCTGCGATTCCGGATTGTTATGTGACCCCTCTGGAAGATATCGAGGACTGGCGCGAAGTCGTGAAGATTCCGGACCCTGCCGCCTATAACTGGAAGGCTGACTATGAGATGGAGTGCAAGATCTTAGGTGAACCCGACCGCTAGGACAACGTAATTGACTTCGGCTTCGGCAACGGCGTATTCGAACGTCTGGCCGCACTGATGGGATTCGAAAATGCTCTCTGCGCGATTGCTTCCGATCCTGAGGAAGTCTATGCGCTGATGGAAGCCATCACAGACTATAAGGTAGCTGCCCTGGACTACATCATTGATGCTTATCATCCGGATACCATCACCTACTACGACGACGTGGCAACCGAGCATTCTCTCTTCATGTCCCCCGCTGCATACCGCGAGATCATCAAGCCCCATCACGCACGATTCGCACAGGAGTGCCGTAAGCGCGGCATCATCCCGATCTACCACTGCTGCGGTCATGCAGAGGACATCGTGGAAGACATGATTGAGTGCGGCTGGGCCGCCTGGTCTTCCGTGCAGATCAGCAACGATGTAGAAGGACTGATTCAGAAGTACGGCGACCGCTTCGGCTTCGTCGGCGGTTTCGACAGTAATGGTGCCGTATCCCGTCCGACTTCGACTCCCGAGATGATCCAGGCGGAAGTAAGACGCTGCCTCGATACCTACGGCAAGTACCATCAGGGCTACTGTTTCTTCGGATTCTTCATCGCGAACTCCCTCGACCCTGCAGCGATCGGTCAGAAGATGGGACTCATGGTACAAACAGCTATCGAATATGGATTCCAGCTGCTGATGAGCGGAAAGTAAGCCACATACATTAGTAACGCACCGTCTGGGAACATATAACCAGACGGTGCGAAATTTTTCTATTCCTTTGTCACACGTTCCAGGATCGGATCCAGAATCTCCGTCCACTCCTTATAATTATCCAGCTCTTCCAGATGGGTAAGCGCCTGCCAGTTGATACCTCCGGGCGTCATCTCGCGGGCCAGTTCCTCCAACGGACCATCGAAGCCGGCCGCCTTGTGAGACAGGGCAGATGTGAACTCTGTGATATAAGCGCGAGCGGAAGCTTCATCGAGGCCGTTATCCACACACCAGTCGATCAGCCTGGTCAGCAGCATGTAGTAAGGACTCATCATCGCAGTGATCGAACGAAGGATGGCAATCTGCTTCGCGTCCTGCACAACCACCGGGGTACTGATATAGGACATCAGGTCTACCAACTGCTGCCTGTTCTCCTCGGATGCTCCCGGGGCATAGATGACAGAGGGACCGAAGCCGTTGGCCGCGAAAGTCAACGGCACTACGTCGGCGATCAGTTCCCGGTCGCCAATCAGTTCTCTGGCATGTATAGTACTCAAACTCAGGATCAGATTGACGAACTTCTTCTCGGCAGGAATCGTAAGCTCTCCCAGCACCTCGTCAGCAGCCTGAGGAAGCAGTGCCGCGAAGACCCAATCCGACGCATCGACCACCTGCTGGTTGGACGCAGCGACATACACAATCTCCGGGAAGGTCTCCTGCAGTGCCAGCGCCCGCTCCCGATTGCGCGGCGATACTGTGATCGTCAGGTTCGGAATTCCCGCACGGCAGAAGCCGGTGACCACTGCTGTCGTGATAATGCCGGTACCGACGAAGCCAAGACGCAGGGCAGGGATGGTATCTTCTTTACCTGTTTTATTTTCTTCATTAACCTTATCTGTAAGATTCATAGGAACATCCTCCCATTTTTAGATAATATGGATATCGGTATGTGTAAATACGTATATCTATTATAACATATATTCATTTTGAGAGTATCTGCTTCCGATCTTTTGTGAAAACAGCGAGCCATGGAACTGAATTTTGGGCGCAGCGTAGCAGCGCACAGAAATTCGGATTTATGGCGAGCGTCCCAAAATGAGTATATAGCGGGGCGCCAGACGTCCGGGGGACATCTGCTTAGCGCCTACTGAAGCGGGGCGCTAGACAGGGGCCCCGTGGAATACAATTTTTGGGAGCACGGTGGGAGTGAAGCGGAACTGTGCGTGTTTACATAAGATGTGGAGCAAATCGGCTCGTCCGATTTGCATCCTTGTTTATTGTGAAGAATCCATGCTTCTTCAAGAATATCCGCTTGGTTTCGCTGAGGAAGGTTGATGCACAATCTCCCGTTCAATGCCCTCGGACATCGCACATCTCCCATCTTTGCTCGTGGACGCCGTTATGCTGACATTACATCTTTGCTCGTGGAAGCCGCTGCGCTGAACTTACTTCTTTGATTGTGGACGCCTCTGCGCTATCCTTACATCTTTGCTCGTGAATAATCCCTGCATTACCTGCGAAGTTATTGTACGTTCACGTTTCAGGCGTAGTGCGAATTGACATGATTTCTTCTTTTTGATAGAATAATTAAGAATAATTTACACTCGTAGTTTGTAATATCTAACCGTCGCATCTCGGGAATATATCCCCCATTCTGCTTTCGGTTTCTTATATACTTATCTATCTGAGGAGGTTTCTATATGAGAGGTTTGTATTCGTCGAAGGCGAAGATCCGCCATCAGATCTTCACCGAGATTGCCCGCATGGCTTACAACAAGGATGATCCTTCCAAGCTGGAAGAGCTTCCCTACACCATCGTTCCCGGTGAGATTGCTTCTTACCGCGAGAGTATCTTTCTGGAGCGTGCCGTGGTCGGCGAGCGTCTGCGTGTAGCTATGGGCATGGGACTTCGCAAGGTGGCTGAGCATGCACCCATCTCCCAGGGTGTCGAGGCCAGCCTGATCGAGGAGAAGTACTATGAGCCGCCGCTGATCAATGTAATCAAGTTCGCCTGGAATGCCTGCCAGCCCAAGCAGGTCATCGTGACCAATGGCTGCCAGGGTTGTCTGGAGCATCCCTGTCAGGATGTCTGTCCCAAGAAGGCGATTTCCATGGTGAACGGCAAGTCCGTCATCGATCAGGATAAGTGCATCAAGTGTGCCAAGTGCCGCGATGTCTGTCCCTACAATGCCATCATCAAGCAGGAGCGCCCCTGTGAGGTAGCCTGTGGTATGAATGCAATTCACGCTGATGAGTACGGTCGTGCCGAGATCGATCAGGATAAGTGCGTATCCTGCGGTATGTGTCTGGTCAGCTGTCCCTTCAGTGCCATCGTTGATAAGGGCCAGATCTATCAGACGATCATGGCGATCAACAGCGAGACACCGGTCTACGCTATTGTTGCTCCCGCCATCGCCGGACAGTTCGAAGGACTGAAGAATACCCAGATCCGCAGTGCATTTAAGGCACTGGGCTTCACCGACGTGCGTGAGGTAGCGATCGGCGCTGACCTTTGCACCATCGAGGAGGCCAAGGACTTCCTGGAGGAAGTTCCCGCGAAGATTCCCTTCATGGGCACCTCCTGCTGCCCCGCCTGGTCGGCCATGGCCAAGAAGACCTTCCCCAAGTACGCGGACTGCATCTCCATGGCGCTGACCCCCATGGTTCTGACCGCGCGTCTGATCAAGCAGCGGACACCGGATTGCAAGATCGTCTTCGTCGGTCCCTGCGCTGCGAAGAAGCTGGAAGCCAGCCGCCGCACGATACGAAGCTATGTAGACTTCGTGCTGACATTCGAGGAAGTAGCCGGCATGTTCGATGCCCGCGGGGTAGACTTCTCAACTCTTGAGGAGACAGAACCGCTCGGCCGTGCAAGCTCTGACGGACGAGGATTCGCTGCCAGCGGCGGTGTTGCTGCCGCTGTGGTCAAGCAGATCGAACTCATGGAACCCCGACGCGAGGTCAAGGTTATGAACGCCGACGGACTTGCCAACTGCAAGAAGATGCTGCAGATGGCCAAGGCCGGCAAGTACAATGGATACCTGCTCGAAGGCATGGCCTGTCCCGGCGGCTGCATCAACGGTGCCGGAACCATCGCCGACACCAAGAAGGCCGGAGTTGCCTTGCAGAAGATGATGACGGAAGCTACCTTCGAACGCTGCGCAGGCACCAAGTACGAGTAACGC
>R06__coassemble_1375_pt1 | contig 8279 bp, 4 predicted proteins | sample R06__metabat2_high_PE_029 | metagenome-assembled genome bin R06 | reverse complement strand
GAGTATTATCTCATAGAGTTGCTCTTGGTATAACCACGTCTGTTGTACCGCTTACGAGGCCATTACCCTTGGTGTTGTCAACAACACCCTTGTTCTCGTCCGTCAACGGGATCGGCTCTCCGAGATCTGCAGCCATAACCGGTGATGCCATCGCAGCACCAAGAAGCATCGTTGCAAGACCGGTAAGCATAAGTTTTCGAATCTTACTCATAATCATTCTTCTCCTTCCTGATTTAGATTCAAAAAAACGTCAGTTGGGCATCGAAAGCTTTCCTGACGATTTAAATTATAGGTTGAAAAGAATAGGCACGCAAGAAATTATATTTTATTTTCAAAGCTGAGGGATTAACAATATTTGTCGGTTCGTTCGGGGAATCCATACGTACAAGAATTTGTTCTTAAGCATTAACTCTCTATCATAGATGGTTGGTACTTTACTTTACATTCTTATTTAACACTTACGGAGAGTGACCGAGAAAAAGTGGAAAGCCCTATCGGTCTGATTGCCGATAGAGCTCTGAAATTACAATTTTCCCGTTAGATATGAATTTTTATAGGAAGATTATTGTCGTTTATAAAGCTATTAAATGCTTCTGCAACTTCCCCCACCTTATCAGGTACTACTTCCTTTACAGTATCAACTGTGTTCTGGGCAAGCGCCTCTGCTTTATCAGCTAATACATCTGCACCTTCCATGCCTTTTTCAACCGCAGTCGCATATGCTTCAGATGCGACTACGCACCCTACCATTCCACCTACAATAGTTCCCGCTACTGTACCTACCGGACCAGCTGTTATTCCGATTGCAACTCCAACTTTTGCGCCTGCCAGACCTCCTGCAATGCTAGATGCATGATCACCAAGGTCAAACGCCAACTCATCTCCATCTATTTTCCCTTGTGCAAATTCTGATATTGAATCATACGATTCAACAGCAAATGAAACCGCTGCCGCAGGAAGACACGACCCTCCCACACTTTGAATCAAAGTACTTGAAGATTGAGACATTACCTGTGAAACAGCAGTGCTAATAAACCCTGTACCATATCCAATTGCCCCCGCTTCCGCTGTTTCAGCCACAATATCTGTAACCATTTCCTCAGCACTTATTTCTCCATCAATGAATGACGAAACATTATCTACCGTAGATACGGTAAATGTTAAACCAGCAGCCACTAAGCCGGATTTTACTCCCATTTCATGTGCAATTCCATATTTTTCTGCAATCCCTGTGGCAGCCTTTTTTATAGCAGATTCCGAACCATCGTTCAAAATTTTCTTCAGTTCATCCGGAAGAGCATACTCCTCTCCATCAACCATGATTTTGGGCTCAAATGAAGAAGGACGCGTACTCTTAGATCCAACATAATTAACCTTAACTTCATACGATACCGTTTTATCATTGTTCTCCGTCTTCAGATTCCGAACAATTTGCTCCACTCTCTTAAATTGTCCTTGATTTACTTCCTCCAATTGCGGAACTACGTTCTCCAAGGAGGCTGGTCCGCCCAAACTATCTGCAATCACATGTCCTCTCTGATCACCATCACGATATGAACCATCTCGGATAATCTTGTTTAGACTCTGGCGTGCCTCATTGGCCGGTTTGACTACAACATCATCAATCTTACTTAATATAGTTCTTCCATAAGCATCTGTACTTGCCGAAAAAGCCCCTTTTACAATAGTTGTATTTGGCATCAATCGATTTTCTATAGTTTTTACAAGATTACTATCACGTTTAGTGACTATTCTTAAATATGCTGTTCCATTATCATCAAACAATGTTGTGGCAGCATTGCCTTCTCCAAGAATTTCTCTTCGTTTGGTTAATTGCCCATCGACAACATACTCTTTTACACGATGGCCAAACTCGTTTGTTCCTAGACGTTCAATCAGACCATTATCTTTTATTGTTTCAGTCACGCCATATATTCCGTTTTCTGGTGTGAGTTTAGTATCAAAGCTTTTATTTAGTCCAATTAGTTTCTCTATTATATCTAACTTTTCCGTTTTAAAAGCATTTGATTCTATCATATCAAGATTCATGATCAATTCCTCCTTCCACTATAGTCAAAACATGGCAGACTTCCTCCACCTCGTCTGCAGTTAATGAAGGAACTCTCCTCTGTACCAACTTTCTCAAGTTATTAGGGATTCCCGTCATTACTGTTTTCTCAAATTCAGCGTTCGTTATCCCAAGAACACCTTTAATTAAATTTTGCAGTTTAGGAATTTCTTCGACTCTCCATATTTGTCTACCACCCGAAAAGACATAATCCGTAATAGAATCAGCTATCATATTCTTTAATGGCCTATCAATTTCCAAAGCTTGCAAATCCTGTTTCAGCAATTTGCCAGACATTCTCTCTCTATTGAACCAGGGTTCCATTAACATACATATGATCTCCGCTCGTGCAATACGGATCGGCTTAATTGCTTCTGGATTGGAATTAACATACGGCACATCTTCAACATCTGCCTTATCAATCAATGTCAAAACCGGACTCACCCAATTATTCTGATATACAACAGCTACACCGCTTGGCAGCTTTGCTATCTCATTAACCTGATCTTCCGTTAATCCCATAGATCTGCCAACGGCTTCCCTGTCATTTGCTTCCGGCGTTCTGAGTACGATCTTCGTATTGGTATTCTTAATTGCTGCGATATCGACAGACGAAGGTGACTGGTCAACGATAATAAATCCCTCTCCGTAGGTACGAATTTCAGCTATCGTCTGCGTCAGCATTTCTACAGATTTTCCTACAAGATCAGATTCCCCGCCTCCTGCTGTATTCTTCAGAAGGTTGTGTGCCTCTTCCAACACTGTGATGTGTTTTAATCCGTTGTTATTAGAAGTCTTCCGATCAACCCGGTATTCATTCAGGATATAAACCATAAGACCCATGATTAAGGCTTTCGTTTCTCCGGATTTAACACGGCTTATATCGAGGATGCAATTCTCATCAAAGAGCTTCTCGTACGGCGTCTGGCTTGTCGTAAAGATAAACTTATTCAGTCCAATCGTCAGCGATTTCACTCTGGTGATCAAGGCGCCTCGATAATTCGACTTGATATCAGAGGCATAGTCCGAATTCTCAATCAGCTCGTCAAGCTGCTCTGCAAGGACTTCAAAATCCGGATATTCGATCTCATCTCCCTCAAATGTTGATGAACCAAGATCCCATCCGACAGACTCGTAAGATTTTAATATTGCGTCCTTGAAGAATGCAGGCATAGCATCATACATTGGCCAGCAAACGCTGAAGATTTCAACCAGACCGTCTACATGCTCCAGTACATGAATGCTGTTAGGGAATCGGAACGGATTCAGATTGATCAGTTCTGCAACATTAGGATTTGTCGAATATACATTGACATCATCCCAATGGCCAAATACATCCTTGTATTCTCCCTTTGCCGGTTCTACAACAAGGAACGGTATCTTATCCTGATGAAGTTCTGTCAGCATCTGATATACCGTGTTACTTTTTCCGGAACCGGTAGAGCCCGTAATAAACGTATGCATGTTCAAGCTCTTATTTTCCAGTTCTACGATCTTCTTCGTGATCCGTCCAAGATCGAATACCCGTCCCAGAGTCATCCGTTCCTCTGGTCTAAGCACCCTGCCCTTTGCAAATAACTGATAGGTCGTAACCTCTTTACCAAATTCTGCATGCTCAATCACAGGCAGGCCTGATACAGTGGCTCTCGGCAGCCCCAAATGAAGTCCTAATTCTTTTCCGCTTATAGCGGTTGAAGCATCTGTAAGAATAACCCCTGCCTCATTGCTTCCATAAATGAACTGCGGATGAGCAAATCTGGAAAGGTATGTCGTCAAATCAGAGAAATCGCCATATAGATAAGGATTATTACTTCTCCAGGAATTTATAGCAGATAATTCTCTTCCGGAGGTTTCCCCATTCATGAGCGATCTATAGTTGCTGGCAGCAATTTCTGCCGCTGACATATCATCAGATACAAAGTATCCGGCAACATTCCACATACCATAACTATCAAACTCATTCGTTCTCTTAAGCGTCTCGTCTATAAGCTGCAGAAGATCTGTTACAGCTTTATTTTCTGTCGTTGTTGAAGTAGACACACTTGTTGACTTGGTAATCTGTTCCGTCGGAGCTAAAGATGTAATAAATCCATTCAATTGTCCCGCTGCCTGACTTCCGATCTGGCTTCCAATCATGGTCCCGACCGGTTTTAATACATTGCTTCCCAGAAAAGCTCCGCCGACCACACCACCAATAGCAGCCGCAGCATTTCCTATCATTGCAGCCTTTTGCCTTCCGGACATTTCCGAAAAAGATTGGCTTCTTGACGTTGACTCAGAATCATTCTGTGTAAACTGCACCCTCTGATAAGGAGACAATTTTGTATATAATTCCTGATACTCGCTTCTTAAAGTCTGTACTCTCTGAGGCGATTGGCTTTCTGCAACAAGCAATCCTATATACTGACGTCCTTCCATAGCCAATACCAATTTCTCAAGGCCCTGAACAAACTGCTCATTGGACTGATCTTTCGCTGCCTTGCTGCTGCCAACAACGCTCACTGACGCAACGTTATGCTGACGTGCTATTTTCCCCGAAAGATTCGCTATATTGGAACGGTTTTCATTTTCAATCTTAATTCCCGGGAAATGCCCAATCAGCGTATTCTTCAGCGTATCACCTAAAGTTACAGACGAACGTTTTACATGTGGATCTGTTTCATTATTTCTTACACCAATATAGAATTCTGTATTTCTCCCATCAGAATCAATAATAATGAATACGGACGCATTATAAGTAGATAAGGTATTGAATACCGTCGTGAACTTATCCGTAGCCGATTCACCTTTCTGGTAAACCATCTCTGTAACTCTGTACAAACGCACATTATCAATCAGATCTGCTTCCAGAGGAATCAGATTACCAACTGGAGCGATCTGCATTTCTGTTAATCGCGCCAGATATTTTTTTCTCATTCCCTCTTCTATAATTTCCAAACGGTTCTTCACCGTCATGCCCTGAACCTCAACAATTTCAGAATTCTGTGGTTTCATTGCTTCCTTCATACAGCCTACCCTCTCTCAATAACTTTCAGCTGATCCTGCACACTTACTAACCAATCCATATCATTCTGCAGCAATCTCTCTTCATCCGAAAGCTTAGCTGCCTCTTGATCTTTTAATTTGGTTTGCTCTTCAATTAAACCAACCAGGTGTTCAATATAAGTTTTCGATACGTCCCGATCATATTCCTTTAAGGATGTAAAGAGCGCTTCCTTCACTTCTTCTTCTCTCGGTCGAAGAATTTCCATTACTCTGTCTCGCCAATCTTGATAATAATAGGTTCTCTGACGGACAGGCGCTTTAGGAGTATCCGACGATGCCTTGAAAAACATGCCGAAGATATCTTCTTTCGGTTGTACATATTCCTCATTAAATATGCTTTTAAGGTCATCCGCAATATCCACATCCCTTGAAAAATCAGGAATAGTAAATTCCACATTAGCAATCCGGAAATCTGCGCCGAATCCTGCTCCGCGATACCATGTCTCATAAATTGTATCCAGATCATCTTTCGAGGTTTTCGCAGCATTTACTATACGATCTAAAAATTGCGAGTAATATCTCCTGACATCAGCTTCGAATTCATCGGCCGCATTCTCAGCCTCATGATCATCCGTAATTTTAGTTTTACGCTTTCTCCAGACACTGATTATATTCAACAATTCAAGTTCAATGTTATTCCACGATTCCGGAATCTCCATGTTATCTCTGTTGACAAAACTATGGTGAGCATCCTTCAGCCTGCGAATGATATCTTCATACTGATCAATCCGGGCATATATTTCCCTGTTAGCAATGGCACATTTTTCACTTTCTTCCTGCAGAAGATCAGAAAGTTCATCTACAATACTTCTAAACAGTGACACTGCTGAATAGATATATTGAGAAACCGGATACATCTCAATGTATCTCTTTATTGAATCGTCAAAAATATCGGAGACAATATTAGGCTCTGCGATTCCCAAATCTTTAATGATTCGCTCCACCTTCTCGGAATCAAGGGCCGGATGCATCAAGAAGAACAGCTGTCTATGCTCTACATCGTCTCTCTCCATGAAGTATTTGAGATTTTTTTGGAACGTACCGATATTTTCTTTCGTAAGGTATAACAGAATTGGCGTATTCCTTAAATCCGTATCTTTGAGTTCATCAATGGATTCTACATGCTCCGCTGAAATATCTTTATCCTTTATAACCGCTTGCAGCTGGCTTCCCTGAAAAATGATATATACGTAAGAACTCTCAAATAAGTCTGCATATTTTTCCTGAAAATCCTTAAAATCAAAGTTTCGATTTCGATTTTCTTTCAGCCACGCCAGAAGAGCATCTATTAGTTTTGACTTTTCATAGCGCCCATCAAGCTCATTTTTATGAAATACTCTCACAAGTTTTTCAGAAATACCTTTTCTTCGAAAAGCATCCACAACATCTAAGTAATCCAGTTCTGTTCCGGAAAACTCTAATTCAAAATCGAATCCATTCATCTCGTCATAGAAAATATCAGGGATTCGACGGACCCACTCCTGCAAACTGCCTTCCTGAAATTTTTCTACCAAACTGTTTATCCTGGGTTCTTGTCCATTAAACTTTACCAATGTTTCTAACAGATACGGGTTATAACTTAATTCCGCTTTGATCATATCAGCCACCCCTTCTATCATTCGAATGATCCTATATTATAATAATGTTTTCCCAAAATCCGCACATTCAAAAAATGCTGGCAGCATCGGCTACCAGCTCATTATCGTTCATCAAAAGCACCATATCAATTCACTAATATTTACTTTAGCAAAGTTACCGGGAAATAGCAATGGGCAAATAGATAGGTGTGCGATAATTCATGCACCTGAAGAGATTGCAACCAAGAAACCCTTACCGCAGCTGTGATTTTACTGCAGTAAGGGCTTCGTTCCGTGTCTGGGTTTTGTGCATTTGCACAGAATTGTGTTATATGGTTGCGATTTCGCACTGTTTCGTTAACCCATCGCTCTTTCTCTTATTCTTGTTTTCGTGATAATAAGTTTCGCAGACAGTTTCAGAGCAGTTGGATATCGGATGTGTCCCCCGAACCGGCTGTTTGGTGCATGTACTCTTCTCTTTGTCCTGTGTCTGCAGTATACTGGTTGGTGTGGAGGAGGGCTTGGTTATGTCGGAGAGTCGTAAGAAGCGTGTCAGTGGTGCTTTGGCCTTTATCTTTTTGATGGGGATCGTGAGTCTGTTCTCAGATATGACGCATGAGGGCGGACGCAGTATCCTTGGCGAGTATCTGAACCTGACGGGGGCCTCGGCTGCCGCGATCGGTTTCGTCTCCGGTCTTGGTGAATTGCTGGGCTATGGTCTGCGGATCCTGTCCGGGCGGATCGCCGATCGGACGAAGAAGTATTGGACTCTGGTGGTCTTCGGATATGTGATTCAGGTGCTGGCGATTCCGGCTCTCGCTCTGGTACCGGAGAACGGATGGATGCTCGCCTGTGCATTTGTCATTATTGAGCGGGTCGGCAAGGCAATCAAGAAGCCGGCGAAGAATACGCTGGTCAGCTTTGCTTCTTCTGAGATCGGGCAGGGCAAGGGGTTCGCCTACCAGGAGTTCCTGGATCAGCTGGGGGCCTTCCTTGGACCGGTGATTCTCTTCGTGATCAGCTGGATCAAGGGCACGGAGGAGCTCATGTCTACCTATCGCCTCTGCTTCCTGGCACTGGGTGTGCCGGCGCTGATCACCATCGCGCTGGTGCTCTTCTCGATGTACAAGTACCCGCATCCGGAGATGTTCGAGAAGGAGACTGCGGCGGAGGAGAAGTTCGAGTTCCGCAAGTCCTTCCTATTCTATATGGCGGCGATCAGTCTCTTCGCCTTCGGATTCGCGGACTTTACCCTGATTACACTGCACGCGGCGCGGTCCGGCTTCTTCCCGGAGCATACGCTGAGTCTGCTCTATGCGCTGGCGATGGCGGTGGATGCCTTCGCGGCCCTGTTCTTCGGCTGGCTCTTCGACCGGATCGGGCTGAAGGCGCTGATGATCTCGACGCTGCTTAGCAGCTGCTTCGCGGGTCTGGTCTTCCTGTCGGATACTCCGGTCATGATGCTCTGCGGTATTGTGATCTGGGGCATCGGCATGGGCGCTCAGGAGAGCATCATGAAGGCTGCGGTCAGCCGGATCATTCCCCGCCATATGCGATCGACCGGCTTCGGCATCTTCGAGACCGGCTTC
>R06__coassemble_1316_pt1 | contig 8513 bp, 5 predicted proteins | sample R06__metabat2_high_PE_029 | metagenome-assembled genome bin R06 | reverse complement strand
GCGAAATCTATGGTACAATATGAGTTACTTACGTGAAGGAGTCTGTCATGATTACAACGATCCTCTTTGACCTGGATGGGACCTTGCTTCCTATGAACCAGGATGAATATATCAGAAAGTATACCGGAGCACTTGCGAACTACTATATAGAAGCCGGCTTTGACCCGGAACAGTTCCCGATAGCTCTGTTCCACAGTATTGTCGCCGCAATCAAGAATAATGGCGAGAAGACCAACGAGCAGGTATTCTGGGATGTCTTCTGCAAGGAGACCGGGAAGGACCTTCGGGATGATATGGCTGCTCTCTACCGCTTCTATGCTGAGATTCATCCCACCATGTGCTCTGCTGTCCAGCAGAATCGCAATTCCCGCATTCCGCTGGAGATTCTCCGTGAGAAAGGCTACAAGCTGGTTCTCGCGACGAACCCGGTCTTCCCCCGCATGGCAACCTACCAGCGGATGTCCTGGGCCGGATTCACCCCGGATGACTTCAAGCTTGTCACTACATATGAGAACAGCTGCACCTGCAAGCCCAACCCTCAGTACTTTCTTGAAGTGGCCGAGAAGGTTGGTTCTGCTCCCGAAGAATGTCTGATGATTGGCAATGACACCAGGGATGACATGGCTGCCCTCACTGTAGGTATGCAGGGTTATATCATCACGGACTTCCTGATCGATCATAATCAGAGCATAGAGCAGTATCCCCATGGAACCTGGAAGGACTTCCAGCGCATGGCACTGGATCTGCCGAATATCTATGCTTCTATCTATAATAAGTAAATCTTTGAGCGCCGGGCAAAGCCCGGCGTCTTTTTTATGAAGCACCAGGGGAGCAATGAGAAAAAATGGGCGTAGCAAAGCTACGGACACTTTTTTCCTCATTAGCGACCCGCAAGAACATGAGCAAGTAGGCCTATAGGCCGGATTGCGAATGTTCTTAGCCTGTCGGGAGCGAAGCGGAGACAGGCGCAGGTGCTTCATACCGCGTGGAGCTAGAGGCAAGGCCTCCAGCATGCAGGTTTTTTATGATGCACCAGGGGAGCAAAGGCTGAAAAAGGGCTGTGTGCCGAAGCACACAGCCCTCGAATCTCTTATTCAGATTATTCCGAAGAATTATCCTCTGTAGTAGTTGATCAGGCAGCCAGCGGTGATGATATCACGCTCAGCGTCGGTCAGCTGTCCAAGAGTAACAACGAATTCCTTCACGCCATCCTTGGTAACTGCGTAAGCCTTGATCTCGTCATCCTTGTTCAGGATAGCAGCGCGAACGCCGGGAACGAATACATAGTCACCAAGTGCGAAAGGCAGGTTGGTGTCATCGCCCTTATCATCGAACAGGAAAGGCATCATGCCCCAGTTGATCAGGTTGGAACGATATCTCTTGGTAGCGTACTCACGAGCGATGTTAGCCCATGCGCCCAGAACCTTCTGGCAGGAAGCAGCCTGCTCACGAGCAGAACCATCACCAGGCTTTACAGCGTAGATGGTGGAACCGATTGCGGTACCTTCGGGATCAACGTTCAGACCAGCAGCCTTCAGAGCTTCATAAGCAGCAGCGAAACCAGCATCGGTCATAGGAGAGGTGCCAGCCTGACGAGCATACTCAACAACCTGAACTTCCTTAGCATTGCCAACGTATGCAGGATCCTTACGGCTCAGAGTGAACTCAGCCAGACCCAGAGGGTTGGAACGATAAGAGGAAGTCTCACCGGAAGGAATCAGCTCATCGGTGGTGGTTACGGGATCGTGGATCTCGGAAACAACCTTCAGCATAACATCATCAGTCAGAGCAGTCATCTTAGGCCAAGGCTTGATGTTGGGACCTTCAACCAGCTCAACTTCAGGCTGAGGCTTGCCAAAGCCTTCGTATACACGGTTAGCATAGATGCTTGCATCGAAGTAGTACTTAGGACGAGTATACTCACCCTCGAAGGTCTCAGCGGAGGTCAGGAAGCCCTTGTTAGCAGCGGTAGCTGCGATAGAACGAGCATCCATCAGTGCAACAGATGCGATCTGACCATTCTGAACCTTGGAACCTTCACGGTTAGGGAAGTTACGGGTTGCATGACGGATAGAGAATGCATTGTTAGCAGGGGTATCACCAGCACCGAAGAAAGGTCCGCAGAATGCGGTCTTGATGATAGCACCGGTAGCAAGGATATCAGCCATACGGCCGTTCTTGATCAGCTCCATGTAGATGGGAGTAGATGCAGGATATACAGACAGGGTGAACTCGTCGTTGCCGATGTAGGTTCCCTTCAGGATATCAGCAGCGTCACAGATGTTCTCATATCCACCACCTGCGCAGCCTGCGATCAGACCCTGCTGGGTATACAGCTTGCCATCAACGATCTTGTCCATCAGAGAGTACTCGATCTTGTTGCCGAAGGAGATCTTAGCTCTCTCTTCGCAATCATGCAGCAGATCCTTCAGGTTAGCGTTAACGAAGTCGATCTCGTAACCCTTGGAAGGATGGAAAGGCATAGCGATCATAGGCTTGATCTCAGCAAGGTCGATCTCAACAACTCTGTCGTAGTAAGCTACGGGAGCGGGATCCATCTTCTTGTAATCCTGAGGTCTCTTATGATCTTCGAACCAGCCCTGAGTCTTCTCATCGGTAACCCAGATAGAGGACAGACAGGTGGTCTCAGTGGTCATAACATCAACACCGATACGGAACACGATGGACTGGTTAGCAACACCGGGTCCTACGAACTCAAGTACACGGTTCTTAACATAACCGCAATCGAAAGTAGCGGTAACCAGAGCGATAGCAACGTCCTGAGGACCAACACCGCGACGAGGTGCGTTCTTCATGTAAACTGCTACTACTTCAGGCATCTTGATATCGTAAGTTCTGCCGCAAAGCTGCTTAGCAAGCTCGCCGCCGCCCTCACCACAAGCCATGGTACCCAGAGCACCATAACGGGTATGAGAGTCAGAACCAAGGATCATGCGTCCGCATCCAGCAAGCATCTCACGAGCATACTGATGGATAACTGCCTGATGAGGGGGAACGAAAGCTCCGCCGTACTTCTTAGCAGCGGTCAGACCGAATACATGGTCATCTTCGTTGATGGTACCGCCAACAGCACACAGAGAGTTGTGGCAGCAGGTCAGAACGTAGTCAAGAGGGAACTCGGTCATACCGGATGCTCTTGCAGTCTGAATGATACCTACATAAGTGATATCATGGGAGGTCATCTTGTCAAACTTGATCATCAGATCAGTGTCATTACCGGATACGTTGTGTGCGGTCAGGATACCATAAGCCATAGTACCCTTCTTAGCAGCAGCCTTATCAGGTGCGGAACCGGTCTTAGCAGCAACTGCAGCAGCAACATCGCCGCAATCTTCAACCAGCTCAACGCCATTGATGAGGTAAGCGCCGTTCTCGTATAATTTCATGGGTTAATCCTCCTTCTTTTGTCAGTCTGTACACTGACGTTAGATAAGATAATTATCATATAAAAAGACGATGAAGTCAAGTGAAAAGGCTGTTTTTGACTAATTTTTGACATAAGCGGATTTTATCTTTTTCCATAATTTTTCTTTCATACCATATTTTCTTTGTTACATTCTTTTGACATTTTATCATTATCTTCCATTGTTTTTCTTGTTTTTCTCATTTGCGTCATCCATTTCCCCCATTTTTTCCTCTATTGTTTTATATCTCGTAATATTTATTTTATATTTGTCTTCGCTATTATCCGTCTTTTTCATTGGAATTTAAATAAATTCATGGTGGTTTTATACAAATATTTCATTTGTTAGTCATCAAACACCAAAGAAGCCGGAAGACTTCTGTCTTCCGGCTTCTTTGGTGCATTTTGTCATCTATTTATTCTTTTCTACGGTATCCGTCTCCTCTTCACTGAGCTTCGGGAAGACCAGGCGAGTCCGAAAGTAATCCTCATCCAGGAAGAGTTCAAAGCGCCCATGCATCTGCTCTGTCATGTTCTTGACAATAGAAAGCCCCAGTCCGCTTCCTTCCGTGCTTCGCGCTACATCTCCGCGGATAAACCGCTCTGTTAACTCCTCTGCTGACTGCGTCAGCTTCCGGGAAGAGATATTCTTCATGGTAAGCACCAGACTCTGCGGGGTCTCCTGCAGATCAATATAGACTCTGGTTCCCGGCTGTGCATACTTACACACATTTGAGAACAGGTTTTCGAATACTCGCCAGAGCAATTTCCCATCCGCTCTCACCATCGCCGGCGGACGAATCGTCTGCACGACTGTCTCCAGACGCTGCGTCTCCAGACGATCATAGAACTCTCCCATCACCTGGTTCAGCATCTGTACCATATCGATATCCATCCAGTGAATCTGCAGTGTTCCCGACGTTGCACGGCTGGCATCCATCAAAGCTTCTGCCAGACTGCGCAGGCGATTCGCCTTATCCTCGAGTACCTGAAGGTATTCCCGGGAACGCCCCTCCGGAAGCGGCTCCATTCTAAGCAGATCCACATAACTTAAGATAGAAGTCAGAGGTGTTCGCAGATCATGAGAGACATTGGCAATCAGTTCTGTCTGCATGCGCTCACTCCGGGTACGACTCTGCACAGCAAGCTCCAGACTATCGTCAAGAGCATTGACAATATCTGCCAGATGACGGTTCTCTGCATCCATCGAATCGCTGTCCAGTTTATGACCCACCTGACCCTTCGTCATATCTTCAATTCTGCGGAAGATCCTTCTCTGCTGATTCTCTTTGCGGCAGGCCAATCCCAGATAAACCAGATTGACCAACACCAACAACACGACCAACAGCACCGTATACATAACTGTTCCCTGACCAATGCTGCGCATCAGAATCACCATCAGCAGGATATTCGTCAGAGGAATCGCAAGCTTACGAATCAGCATCAGCAGACCACTGTCCTTCGCTGTTCTCTGCTTCATATTCTGCTCAATATAGCGGATCATCTTCCAAATCAGGAATCCACTGACCAAAGATCCGGTACGGATCCTGCGGAAGACGCTGAGCAGACAGATGATTGCCGGCAGATATCCCATACACAGAAGCACCATACCGGAGACCAGATCCAGCATATAGCGTGTCCGGAAGGAGAACAGAACCTCCTGAATTCCCGCATACATAATCAGACCCAGCATAACCAGAATCAACAGAACGCTCTCAGAATACCACTGATCGAACCGATTCAGCGTCCCCTGATCCTGTGAAATAAGTCCAATCAGAGTAAGAGCCAGTGCTAAGACCAGCATGCCTCCCAGAATGATTACCAGATGAATCATATCCGTAAAGTTCTCATACCTGGCCGCCGCCTTCGTATAGGAGTCCGCAAGAGTATAGGAGGTATCCACAGTTACCATCAGTTCATAGATTCCCTGGCGAAGCAGATCACTGCTATCCATATAGCTTTGAATACTCTTACAGAGCGCTTCTCCGGCATTGCTCTCCAGGACCTTCGTCTTGCTGTCATATCGATAATAGATACCATATTCAGCTAGAGTCTTGCTGTTCAGCGTCTCATCCGTATTCGTAGATATGCTCGTTCGACCGTCCTCATCAATATATACCAGACGGTAGCTGAAGTTAGATACGGGATTCTCCGCTGTTCCAAAGTGCGACCGAAACTCATAATATTCCGACAAACGGTAGAGCAAGGACAACAGGGTCGTATTCTCCTGCGACTCCTCCAGATCCCGGTCAGCCAGAAAGTCCTCATAATTATCATAGTTGAAGACATTCTCACTTCCACTATGTTCCTTATGTTCTGCAGGGAGATCCTTGCCGCCTGCTTCGACGTTCCCCACCGCATCTTTCATTGAATTCTTATGCTTATCGGATGTACCGGATACTACCAGTCGATTCTCTGCATCGAATACAATGCCGATTGCCTGACCGAAGTCTACCGCATTCTGCAGTGTATACTCCACGGTCATGCCATCTGATGTCGTAACCGTCTCCACGACCTTGCTGTAATCCGGATTGCCATCTGTCTCAAACTTTGCCCGCAATTCTGCATAATCCACCAGATCATTGATATCACTGCATACCAAATGCTCGAAAGTGTCCGTAGTTTCAAATGCCCGATCCCGGAACGCAGCTTCAAAGTTATCTCTGGAAGCATAGCGGAAGAGCGTCCACAGCACCCCCATCAGAAGAAGAAGGCAGAAAGTATGAATCAGCCATATGACCAGTCTTTTGTAATTGATTCTATGCATAGACGCTTACTTCTTCTCCATCTTATAACCGATTCCCCACACGACCTTCAGGTACTGAGGGTCTCTGGGATTGATCTCGATCTTCTCACGAATATGACGGATATGTACTGCCACCGTATTATCTACACCGACTGCCTGCTCATTCCATATATTCTCATAGATCTGCTCAATAGAGAACACTTTCCCCACGTTGCGAATCAGGAAGAGCAGGATATTGTACTCGATCGGTGTCAGCTTCACAGGCTCACCGTCTACCGTCACTTCCTTCTTCTCATCATTGATGACCAGACCGCCATTCTGATAGATGGAACTGCTCTGTACCGTATTCATATTGCCCAGCTGTACATATCGACGCAGCTGAGAGCGCACCCGCGCCACCAGCTCCAGAGGGCTGAAAGGCTTGGTCACATAGTCGTCTGCACCGACATTCAGCCCCAGGATCTTATCGGCATCCTCCGATCTGGCAGACAACAGTATGATCGGCACACTGCTGATCTCACGGATCAGCTTCGTTGCATGCATACCGTCCATGCCCGGCATCATGATATCCAGAATGATCAGGTGTACTTTTTCCTTCTTTACACACTCCAGTGCATCCATACCATTGTATGCCTTCAGGATATGATATCCTTCCTGTGTCAGATAAATCTCAATCGCTTCAACGATCTCACGGTCATCATCACAAACCAGAATATTATACATAACATTTCCTCCTGCTGAGTAACAGATTGTGGATTCACAGATTAATATTATCTTTTTTTGTGGAAAGTCTCAACGAATTCCTGACGAATAATTCTTAGAATTCTCTTAAGACGCTGCACAGTTTTCTTCCTATTCTATGCTATAATAGAAATCGTACCCGATGGCACATAAGGAGAAGAAGATATGCAGGCAATCGACCTCAGATTAAACGAGAATATGGAAGTAGTCCGTATCATCCCGGCCCAGCGCAAGGATATAGAGAAGGAGTATGACTACCCCAACTTCCCCTATATCTGCTACGATGTGAACTTCCATGAATTCATCGGTCACCATGTCCATTGGCACTGGCACAGTGGATTCCAGTTCGTTCAGATTCTCCGTGGCAGCGTTCTGCTGCGCACAGGCTCTATGTCCGAGACTCTGAATCCAGGGGATCTCTGCTTCATTAATGTCAATACCAACCATTGTCTGGAAGCGATCTCGGCTCCGGAAGAATGTTCCCTGCGTACTTATACCTTCTATTCAGATCTTCTGTGTGGAACTTATGATAATACGCTGGCAGTTAAGTATGTGCAGCCCATCATCATGAAGACAGAACTCTATGCCGTCTGCATTCATGCGGAGAAGGCGTCTCCCTTCCTTGAGCATCTTACTGCTGCGCAAAACGCCATGAAACATAAAGAATTCGGCTATGAGTTCGAGGTACGCCATCAGATGACACAGACATGGCTGATGCTTCTTCGCTATCTCAAGCTTAACAACGCAGTCATCAGCCAACAGGATATCCGCCTGCGAGACCGAATGAGAACCATGCTGGCCTTCATCCGAACCAATTACAATAGAAAGATCGACCTGAATGAGATTGCTGATTCTGCCTTGATCAGTCAGAGAGAATGCTTCCGCTGCTTCCAGAAGACCATGGGAATCACACCCACACACTATCTGCAGAACTACCGGATCCGCACAGCCGCCCGTATGCTGCTGGAGACAGACGATACCATATCCGACATCAGTACATCCTGCGGATTCAACGATACCAGTTACTTCGGCAAGACCTTCCAGAAGTATATGAACTGCTCACCCAGCGAATTCCGCAAGAACCACCAATCGCAGTATACACCTATGGACCAGGTAGAATACTGACCTGTATCAAAAACCATCTACTCGGGCCCCTAAGCGGACATTCCGCACTTTGTGCTCCAAGTCCTTACGCCCGGCAGATGTCAGACGAGTGAGCTCGTCTAACGCCTGCCGGGCGTATGCAACAAAAAAGGACTTAAGCTTTCGCTTAAGTCCTCATTTAGAGGCGACACTCGGATTTGAACCGGGGATAGAGGTGTTGCAGACCTTTGCCTTACCACTTGGCTATGTCGCCCTGTTGTATAAGTGACTCCAACGGGATTTGAACCCATGTTACCGCCGTGAAAGGGCGGTGTCTTAACCGCTTGACCATGGAGCCAAATCAGTTGATAGCTCCCCGAGTAGGGCTCGAACCTACAACAACTCGGTTAACAGCCGAGTGCTCTACCATTGAGCTATCGAGGAATAGTAGATGGATCGCATCCTCAAAACTACACATCGAAAACAATGTATCACATCATCCATCAAAAATCAAGTGCT
>R06__coassemble_1287_pt1 | contig 8617 bp, 7 predicted proteins | sample R06__metabat2_high_PE_029 | metagenome-assembled genome bin R06 | reverse complement strand
GTATCTGGGAGAGTGGGTACAGAATACGCTGGTTCCTGAGATGCAGGGGATGATCGGAAGCTTGTCTCTCGGTGTGATCTCTGTGCTTTCGGTACTGAAGAATATCATCATCGGTCTGATCATCTCCGTCTATATCCTGTTCAACCGCAAGCTCTATTCTGCACAGGCGAAGAAGATCCTCTACAGTACGGTGCCTTCTTTGTGGGCCAATCGTACGATGGGGCTGGTAAGAGAGACCAGGGATGTCTTCAGTGGATTCATCATGGGTAAGCTGCTGGATTCTCTGATCATCGGTATCCTCTGCTTTATCGTGATGGCGATCCTGAATATGCCCTATGTGATGCTGATCAGCACGATCGTGGGTGTGACGAATATCATCCCTTACTTCGGTCCCTTCTTCGGAGCGATCCCCAGTGCCTTCCTGATCCTGACGGTCAGCCCGCTGAAGATGGTATACTTTGTTATCTTCATCCTGATCCTGCAGCAGGTGGACGGCAATATCATCGGACCGAAGATCCTGGGAAGCTCGACCGGCCTGGCAAGCTTCTGGGTACTCTTCTCACTGCTGCTCTTCGGCGGTGTGTGGGGCGTGATTGGTATGATCATCGGTGTACCGCTCTTTGCGATCATCTATGACCTGATCTCTCACTTTGTGACTTATCGCCTGGAGAAGAAGGAGATGCCGAAGGAAACATCAAAGTATGGTGATCTGGATCACGTGGATCCGCAGACGGGAGCATTCGTCATGAAGGACGGACGTGTGATTGAGCATATGGTGAAGCCGGATCTAGACGTGGAAGACTCGGTAGAATCAGAATAAAGAATAGCAGAATGAACGAATAAGAGGAGTTGGCAGAAACAAGAATTCTGTCAACTCCTCTTTTAAGTTAAAGTATTATTTTGTGTTCTTGCGGTCGTCAAGTTCGGCCAGAACAATATAGATGATTCCTACAATGAATGCGGCGGCGCTGAGAAGGAAAAAGTGACCGCCGACATAGTTGATGCCAAGACTGATTTGATCCGAAGAGTATTCGCCGAACTGGGACATATAAACAGAACTGCATATATATGGGATGCTATAAAGTATGGCAGCAACCAATATAAATAAGGCACCGGTAATTCTTTTCATGTGCAAGACTCCTTTCGTGGGAATAATAATATATTATATTTTTATTATAAAAGCCTAAATTATAGTTATCAAGCCTAATTTGTGTATAGTACGGGATACTTATTTTTTGTTGTAATAGTTCTGGTATAAGAACTTCCGGAATTGCTCCATACGCCTTTTAAGCTTTGAACTTGCTTTTGGCAAGTAACAGTACGTTTGATGGTTTCGGTATCATATCGTACATATACTTTGACGGAACTGTTAGCAGGTAGAGTCTCAGATATACTTAAAGTGGATGTGCTTGTCGTGGATTTTGAGAGTTCGGTGCCTAAATCTAGAATAACGTTACTTATGGACTGGTATACATTGATAGGGAGTGTAGCACTTATTGAAAGTGTTGTTGTATAAGTTAGGGAGAAAGAGCCTGTGCAAGTTTTGGTTTTACTGGTTTTGTTTTCGATAGTTCCTATTTTTGTGGCTGATCCTGTGGCTGTACTTGAAGTATTATTACTTGAGTTATATGTATATTTGACTCTGGTTTGTTTAGGTACAGCACCATTTGTATAACCATAATTATCATAATAAGTTTGCGTGGCTGCAAATGTTGGAACGGCATTATGGTAGCAAGAAACTAAGATTAGTAGCGAAAATAATGGAATAATAAAACAATGTAATATACGTTTGCTCATAAAAGTTACTCCTTTCCTGCATGGTAATGGTACGAGAGAAGTAATTGCCGACATATTACTGTATCAAGATAGTATCAAAAAAAAGCCGAATGTCAATACACAACACAAAAAAGTTTCAATGCTATTACTAAAAAAGGGCTGTGAAATCCTATTTTCACAGCCCTTTCTTTTAAAGTTTTAATTACATAGGATATCTTACTCCTCGATATCAAATGCTCTCTGTCCTGCGCTGTTCAGCAGTGCGCGGAGTGCGTCTGCATCCTCTGCCGTCTGCCATCCGTTCTCGAATTCGCGGTCAGACATGATGCGCTCCATCAGGTGAAGCAGCTGGTGGCGGGTCGTGTCATCGATAGCCGACAGGCATACGAAGAGGCGGACCGGAGCATCTCCGGTGTGAGGGAAGTGTACCGGATTCTTGAACAACGTCAGATTGATCGCGTTCTGGTTAGCGCCCTCAGAGGGGTTCGCGTGGATGACGATCGCCATGTTGGCTGTGGTGTAATAAGCACCCAGATGTTCCACATTCTTGATGATCGTGCTGCAGTAGCCGGGAAGAATCTGATTCTTCTGAATCATAGTCTTCATGCAGGACTTGATGGCATCCTGCCAGGACAGGGACTCTTCTCTGACTTCTACATTGGCCTCGGCCAGCGTATCGGTCAGCACGGAACGCTTCTTCCAGTCTTCGCGGCTGATCAGGGGAATCAGATACTGTTCTCTGTAGCAGTTGAAGGCCTTCGTGTACTCAGGATCCTGTCCTTCGTGCAGGCGATGCAGATAGGTGTGACGGTCGAAGTCCTCGAATACCTTCTTGCGCTGGATGATATAGATGGCGATGTTAGAGCAGTGATCGGAGATACGCTCAATATTGTTCAGCAGTTCGATGAAGGAGATACCGGTGGTTACAGTGCAGACACCCTTTTGCAGACGCTGCATATGGTTGTCTCTCAGGGACTCGATCAGCTGATCGATGACTTCTTCCAGAGGTTCGATGGTCAGAACGACATCGCGGTCCTCGGTCTCGAAGGCAACGCAGGTCTGGTTTACGATGTTGGTTGCGGCTGCGAATACCAGGTGGGCATCGCGGCGGCCGAGAGGCGTGAACGCAATCTTGTTCTCGTTCATGTACTGGGCCGTCTCGGAGATATTCACGCAGTAGTCGCCGATACGCTCGAAGTCGCTGACGGCCTGCAGGATCTCGGTGGCCATGTGGGATTCTTCCTCAGTCATGGTATGGTGGGTCGTGCGAACCAGATACTCACCGACGGAGGCTTCACACTTATCAAGGAAATGCTCATTCTCGTTCAGCCTTGCGACTTTCTTCTCGTCGTAGTTGTCGAAGAGTTCGGCAGCGATGGCCAGGTTCTCCTGGATGGCGACACCCATAGCGTTCAGGACCTTGCGGCACTGTTCCATAGCCACGGAAGGATTCTTCAGGAAGCGGTCGTCCAGATAGTCCAGAGCCTGATTCTCCTTATCTGCTTCACTGTCGGGAATCACCTTCTCAGCGAACTTGCAGAGCAGGTCAACGAAAGGCATCAGGATCAGAGCGGTCAGAACGTTGAATCCGGTATGCAGATCGGCGACGTTACCACGGCTCATGACATGCTGCAGGAAGCTGAAGTGGAAGACCATGTTCAGACTGTAGAGAAGCGTCGTGAACAGGACGGCACCGATGACGTTGAAGGTCAGATGGATGGTAACGGTTCTCTTGGAGTTCTTGTTGGTTCCGAAGCTTGCCAGAATAACGGTCAGGCACTTACCGATGTTGATACCCATCAGCAGCGGGAAGGTGGTTGCGAAAGTAACGGAACCGGTGGAGGTCAGAGCCTGCAGGATACCGACAGCGGCGGAGGAACTCTGAATCAGAGCCGTCAGACCGAGACCTGCCAGAATGCCGAGAACGGGGTTCTCGAAGGCAGTGAAGATCGACTGGAAGGCGGGCATCTCCTTCAGGGGAGCCAGCGTCTCCTCCATCGTTGTCATACCGAAGAAGAGGATACCGAAGCCCATCAGCAGCTGGGCGATGTTCTTGGTCTTTCTCTTCTTGGCGACCAGATTGATGGCAGCGCCGATGATGATCAGGATCGGGGCGAAGGTCGAAGGCTTCAGCAGGGACAGAAGGACGCCTCCGGACTGGAGATCACCCAGTCGCAGGATCTGGGCGGTAGCGGTGGAACCGATGTTGGCACCGAAGACAACGGGCAGAGCCTGTGCGAGCTTCATCATGCCGGCATTGACGAAACCGACGACGGTGACTGTTGTGGCGGCCGAGCTCTGGATGACGGCGGTAACACCGGTACCGAGCAGCAGACCCTTCCACTTGTTGCTTGTCAAAGTCTCAAGGATATGTTCCAGGGATGCACCGGCCAGACGCTCGATCGCCTTCGCCAGCAGATCCATGCCGAAGAGGAACATACCAACGCCCGCAAAGAGCGGGAGATACTCAAGAAGTGATGACATGTCTTTTCTCCTCATAAGATAAGATTGTATGTGCGAAAATCATCGCATACGTAGATAATTATACATGATAGGGCGGATGAAATAAAGAATTTTGTAAAAATTATGGGTAATCAATGTAAAGTCCGCGAAAAGGATGCCTGCAGGATGGAAGTAGAAGCTGCGGGGATCGAAGGGCGCGGAGCTGAGCATTTGCCGGATTCCGTCAGAAAATATATGGAATTCTGATACAGAGTGTGCTATAGTGGAAATACTGTGATTTTGAGGAGATTTGCGCCATGAATTATGTTGTATTTGACCTGGAGTGGAATCAATGCCCCCAGGGCAAGGCCAAAGAGAACCCCAAAATTCCTTTTGAAATCGTAGAGATCGGTGCTATCAAGCTGGATGAGAACTGTGAGGAGGTAGATACCTTCCACGAAGTGATTCGTCCGCTGGTGTATCATCGTCTTCATTTCCGTACCAAAGAAGTGATACATATTGACCAGAAGGAGCTTGACCATGCGAGAACCTTCTCGCCGGTCTGCAGGGACTTCCTGCGCTGGTGCGGTGAGGACTGTACCTTCGTTACCTGGGGCAGTCTGGACCTGAGCGAGCTTCAGCGCAATATGGATTACTACCGGATCAAGAACACGCTTCCCAACCCGCTGTTCTACTTCGATCTGCAGAAGATGTATAGTCTCCTGTATGAGGATGGCAAGAGCCGCCGGGCGCTGGAGGACGCTGTGGAATTCCTGCAGGTGGAGAAGGTGCGTCCCTTCCATCGGGCGTTCGATGACACCTACTATACAGCGGAAGTGATGAAGAAGATGGACCTCAGCGAAGTATCCCGGTATGTATCTGTGGATTACTATCGCATTCCTCAGACGAGGGAGGAGGAGATTTCCTGCGATTTTGGAACCTATACGAAGTATGTTTCCCGGGCTTTCGATGACAAGGAGGACGCTATGGCGGACAAGGTCGTCGGATCGCTCCGCTGCTGCCGGTGCGGACTGCCGGTATGGAAGCGGATTCGCTGGTTCTCTACCGGCGGCAGTACTTACCTGTCTCTGGTACAGTGTCCGAAGCATGGCTATGTGAAGGGCAAGATCCGTCTGAAGAAATATCGTGACGGAAGGGTTTTCGTGGTCAAAACAGTAAAGCTGGCTGACCCCGAGTCAGTACAGACTATCAAAGAAAAGAAAGAGTCCGTGAAAGAGAAGCGCAGAGAGCGGCGCCACAAAAAGAAAGCAGATGACAGATCCTAAGGGGAGCAGTCATCTGCTTTCTTTTATTTTTTCATGTGATATTTATTCCGGTGTCTTCCGTAGCGGCGGGGCTTCGAGGTGAAGTAGGGGCCGCTGTACTTCTTCTGTCTGCGGCGGAGACCGTTGCGGAAGATATGAAAGAGGATCAGCAGGAGAATGATGACGGCGATTCCCACGAAGAGGAGAAGGCCGAAGCGCTGATACAGGCTGATGAAGAATCCCGCGATGCGGGCACATATGGTGCGGAAGCCGCGGGCAACGGCGGAGATGACAGCGATCCCTTTACCGGTGGCAGGGACTGCGGCGGTCTCCTCTGTCTCTGCGGCTTCTTCCGTCGCAGGAGGTGTGTAGTTCAGGTACATGGTTCCCGTACCATAGACAGTGTCTCCGTTGCTGTAGGTGATCGTGGCAAGAGGGACATCCTCACCGGCCTTGATCGTGGCATCGGATAGGAGAACTTCGCGGGTCAGGCTGGAATAGTCCAGTGTATAAGGGAGCAGAAGCCAGTCGGCGTCTGAGATATAGGCCTGCTCCAGTTCCTCTGCGGACAGATCCAGCACGGTCAGTTCTGAGGAGGTTCCTTGCGTATCTTCTACTGCATCCTCGCCGGAATTCTCTGCGATCTCTGTCTCGGAGGAGACAGGCAGGGAGGACTGTATGGACTGAATCTCATCGAGAATCGTCTCTTTCGCATCGGTGTCGGCCATGTTCTTCATGGAGAAGTTATCGAAGCCATAGTCGAAAAGGGCCCGGGTATCGGCATATTGGGTACCGTCACTGCGCATGATGACGCAGATGAGTTCCATATCCCCGCGAACCGCGTAGGTAACAAGCGTGTGGCCGGTCTGCGTGGTATAGCCGGTCTTACCAGCGACAGCACCGTCGTAGTGGTCGCTGCCGCTCTTGACGAGCTTATGCTTCTGAGCAACGATCGTCTCCTCTTCATGCTTGTTGGTGGGAGCAATCGTGTAGGAGTTCGCAGATTCGATGCGCAGGAAGTCGGAATTCTGCACGGCGGCCTGCATGATCAGTGCCATGTCATGGCAGGTCGTATAGTGGTCGTCGTCGTTGAGGCCGGAGGGGTTGGTGAAGTGGGTCTTCGTGCAGCCCAGTTCCTCAGCCTTCTCATTCATCATGACGGCGAAGTCTTCAATGCTGCCGGCAACATGTTCAGCCAGTCCCTGCGCGACTTCGTTTGCGGACTGCAGGAGCAGAGCATAGAGACATTCTTCAACCGTCATCTCTTCGCCTTCGGTGCGGGCAATCGTCGTGCTGCCGGGCTCCAGATCGTGGGTGGCCCGGTAAGAGAAGGTGACGGTCTCATCCAGAGAGCAATTCTCCAGAACGATGAGGGCTGTCATCACCTTCGTGATGCTTGCAGGATGGCGCTTCTTGTTCGCTTTCTTACTATAGAGAATATTGCCGTTCTTTGCGTCAATCAGGATCGCGCTGGCAGATTCAATGGTGGGCGGTGTCGGCCAGCCGCTGCTCTGGGTCATATCCGTCAGAGTACCGGCATGTGCTGTGGCATGGGGAATGAACATGCTGATCATCAAAGCCAGAGTAAGAAGACCGGCAAGCAATCGTTTACCTTTCATGGAGAGGATTCCTTTCTACTATATTAATATGAAGGCAGGCGTGGGTGCGGCCGTTGACCGGAACCTGGTCTGTCGTGGTAACCGAAAGATAGCACCATCATACACTATTATCGGATGCCTGTCAAAAATGCTCAGGTGACGGTGGCGAGAGCATTGGCGGTGAATGCTGCGACAGAGAAACTGGCACTTGCCAATCCATCATCTCCTGCGTTAGAATAGGGGCGGTTCCATATGCGTGCGAGAATGGTGTCAACGGCCATCGTGCTTGCGGCATAAGGCCGCTTCCTGCTCGATGGAAGTCCTTGGGATGGGGCATGGAATGAGCATAGAAGAATTCTGAGGGATTCTTTCTTATAATGGATGTAATAGATGAGGTTGTGACAGAATATGAGATTGAAGAATGTACCGGGGGCCCGGGAAGATATAGCAGCAAGTCCTTACGCCGTGATTGAGCCGGAGGCTTATAAGGGACAGTGGGGAGCACAGTTCCCCGTGAGTCAGCCGATTCATGTGGAGATCGGCATGGGGAAGGGACAGTTCCTGATGGGAATGGCCCAGGCGCACCCGGAGATCAATTATCTGGGGATCGAGAAGTATTCCAGCGTGCTGGTTCGCGCCGTGCAGAAGCAGGAGGAATTGATGCTTCCGAACCTGATTCTGATTCGTATGGATGCAGAACAACTGCTTGATGTGTTCGCGGAGGACGAGGTGGATCGCATCTATCTGAACTTCTCGGATCCCTGGCCGAAGGACCGCCATGCTAAGCGCAGGCTGACTTCCGGTGCCTTCCTGGCCAGATACGACAAGATCATGAAGAAGGATGGCTGGATCGAGTTCAAGACAGACAATGATGATCTGTTTGCCTTCTCACTGGAATCTGTGAAGGAGAACGGCTGGGAACTGGTGGCTTATACCGATGATCTGCATCACAGTGATATGGCAGAGGGCAATATCATGACAGAGTATGAAGCACGATTCTCCGCGCAGGGCAATCCGATTCACAAGCTGATTGCCCGCCGGTAATCGATGATAGATAAGGAGGCATATAAGTATGGTTGAAGTAATTACCACGGATAATTTTGAAGAGAAGGTTCTGAAGAGCGAGACCCCTGTGCTGGTGGACTTCTACGCTGACTGGTGCGGCCCCTGCAAGATGATGGCTCCTGCAGTGGCGGCTGTCGCTGAGAAGTATGCGGGACGTCTTCTGGTAGGAAAGCTGAATGTGGATGAGAATATGGAGATCGCCATGCAGTATCGCGTAGCATCCATCCCCTGTATGATCCTCTATAAAGGCGGCGCTGTGGTCGATCAGGTGATCGGTGCTGTCCCTCAGGCGCAGTTAGAGAAGGCTATTGAGAAAGGACTGTAAAAATCTTTCAAAAAAATTGAAAAAAGTACTTGCCAAGACCTTCGGTCTGTGATATAGTCTATTTCGTTCGGTGAGAACCGAACGGAATGCACCACTAGCTCAGTTGGTAGAGCACCTGACTCTTAATCAGGGTGTCCAGGGTTCGA
>R06__coassemble_1240_pt1 | contig 8774 bp, 7 predicted proteins | sample R06__metabat2_high_PE_029 | metagenome-assembled genome bin R06 | reverse complement strand
CACAGATAGTAGGTCGGCTTGCCGGAACAGACCACGATCTGATACCCGGCGTTCTCCAATCTTCGAAGCCGTTCGACATCCCGGGGCAGCATCCCTTTGCCGAGGGGACAGAGCGTACCATCCAGGTCGAATACCAGCATCCTATAGGATGTACCGAAACAGTTCTGAACGGTTTTGGCATATGTATGATGCATATTCTTAAGCATTCTCTGCATCGAATTCACTGATTACAGTCTCCAGGATATCGCAGGCGGTCTCGATCGTCATCTGACAGCGGTATTCGGGCTTGAAGGACTGGGGCTTGATATCCTTGCAGAGAACAGACCCGTATCTCTCCCTGAACTTCCGCATCATCTTGTTGACCACGGGCTTGATTTCCTTGCTCTCATGCGCCTTGGCTTCAATATAGCGCATGGAGAGAACCGCTGCGCCGGCAAGAACCGCACCGCAGGTATTGCCGCACTGAATTCCCGCACCATAGGCGCCCATCATGATCATATCGCGGTCGTGAAGCCCAAGCTCATAGTACTCATTGCCGGCGCGGATGATCGTCTCCGCGCAGTTATAATTCTGATCAAAATAGTACTTCTTATAAACATCCTTTAACATAAGCCATACCTCCTGAGGATCATACGGATGATCCGTTTTCTCATTACCATCTTACCATACTTGTGACTTCATCACCAGATGAGAGACAAAGAAAAGAGGTACTCCGTCATCCGGTCAGTACCTCTTTCATAAATCTTCAAGATGATCCCTGCCTCTAGTCGATCCCCCACAGTTCCATTCGCTGATTGTGCTGATCTGTGATATAGGCTTCGCAATCTTTCAACCCCATGTTGTCCATAGCACCGATCATCTTCCGGTACTGGGTTTCCGCACTTTCCTTTGTGGAAGCCGTAACAACATCCGGGTAGTACTGGTCATAGATTTCCTCAATCTGCAGCCACTTAAGCCCCAGCTCTGTATTGCCGGACGGCTCGAGTCCCGAGAACTCCGAAGTATCCCAATAATCTGACGCCTCGAAGACAGCATTGGCAAAAGCCGTCTTCTCGTCAGGTACATACTTGTTCGTCAGGTCGTAAGGTGTACCATCTGAACCATTGCCATTGTGGATAAACCATGTCCAACGTCTTACACCGGTCGTTCGTTTCACTGCCACACTGTCTTCCGTCCAGGCATCAAGAAAGTCCGTCAGAGGAACATGTGTATCATCCTGCAGTTCCCAGGTTTCTCCCTCGACACCCCAGAGCATCAGATACTGTCCCTCTTCGCTTGCCAGATAATCCGCCACCTTCATAGCCGCTTCCGGATGTTCACAATTATCTGTGATACCGATTGCATCCCATCCAAGGCCGTTCCTCGCATTGTATGTCGTCTGATCTGCATCCAGACCATCAGCCACCACCTTGTAACAGTAAAACTGAGCATCTTCTCCGAAGTTCTCTGCCAGAGCCGTATTGACATCAGCAACATCCCAGTAGGAGGACCAGGTACTGAAAACATTGCCTGCGGATAATTTTTCGATCCATTGTTCCGTCTTGTTAATTACCCAATCCTTAGACAGAAGTTCTTCCCGGTATAGTTCGTTCATATAGAGAAGAGCATCTTCGAAAGCATCTGTAGAAGGAAGGTACTGAAGTGATCCATCCTCAGCCACCGCATATGTCTTCAACCCATACATTCCCCGAATACTGCCATAAAAGTTCTCCTTATCACTGTTAAGCTCCAACGCCACCGATGTCTCTCCGTTGATCTCAGGATACATCTCCTTGAACTTCCTAAGGATCTCAGTATACTCCGTCTGGGTAAATGCTTCTGTACTATATGCCCTTTCCTCTCCCACAATAGAAGCCAACAGATCTCTGCGAATCATGATACCTGCGGAAGCATCCGCATCCGGTCCGTACCAGTTAGCCAGCCAGTAAATCTGACCATCCCTATATCTTGACCTGTTCAGGATATCGCCATACATCTCCTGTATGTTCTGACCATAGCTATCAATCAAGTCATCCAATGGGATCAACGCACCGGCTTCAATATAACGATTGACCAGTTCTCCCTGCGGCATCAGGATCATATCCGGATAAGATCGATTAGCCAGCATCATCTGGATTCGCTCCTCCGGCTCTGCGGTAGCATCCACAATTTCAATTCGGACACCGGTCTTCTCCATAATCACCTGCGCAACATCGTCATCGAATTCTGCCCCATCAATGTTCTTGTCAAAGAACGTGAGTGTGATCGTATCTTCCGATTCTGACACTGTATTCTCCGGTTCTTGTGTATTCTGCGTCTCAGACGCCACGATATGCGGCTGACTCTGACATCCGCTCATTCCAAGTACCAGGATCAAAGTTCCCAGTAATTTCATGTATGTTCTCATTGCACATTCCTCATCCGTAATTGAATCGTACGAATTCTGATAAGCAAACCATTCATCATCCCCTCACTTCAACGACCGGTATCTCCAGATGAATTCTGGTTCCCTTACCTTGCTCGCTAAAGATAGAAGCACCATATTCGCTGCCATAATTCAGCTTGATTCGCTTATCTACATTCTTAAGGCCAAAGCCATCTTCCTGACGCAACAGTTTCTGACGCAGCTTATCCAGAGTCTCGGGGTCCATGCCCATACCATCGTCTATGACATCAAAGCAAACGCGGTCCCTCTCCCGATAGGAGCGTACAGTTATGTGGAGAAATACTTCTTCATCTCTTGCATGGTGAATGGAATTCTCAACCAAAGGCTGAAGAAGAAGCTTAATCGTATACATATTTTCCACTACCGGGGAGATATCATAATCGATTGAGATAATATCCTCGAACCGAATCAGCTGAATCTTCATATAGTTCTTCATAAGATCTACTTCTTCCCCGACAGTGACAATCTGTCTTCCCTTATTCAGGGAGATACGATAAAAGTCTGCCAGATACTTAATACAAAGGATCGTCTGCCTGGCACCTTCACGAAGTGCCATAGAGTTGATGACCGCCAGTGCATTGTACAAAAAATGAGGATTGATCTGCTCCTGGAGAAGGTTCAGGTCACTGATTTGAACTTCCAGTGCCTTCTGATAGTTGTCGCGAATCAACCCCTCGATCTGGTGATTCATCCGATTAACGGCTTCCTCAATTTGACCAAACTCATCCTTCGTTGTAACCGGTATCTCCCACTCGAAATCACCGGCACCGATCCTTTCTGTTGCCTCCAGAATACCACGAAGCTGACGATGCATTCTGCGGCTGTAAATCAAAACCGGTATCAAAAGACACAAAGAAAATATTGCAAAAATAGCAAGCATCCGAAGCGGCACACTTCGAGCCTTCAGATAGATCAGACCATCATCAATCGTGAGAAACAGGCATAATCCTCCCGTCAATTCTACCTTAATACCAATCAGGTGTCCTCGCTCTCCCAGCCCTTCATAGATTGCATCACTGCTTAAGTCCCTCCAACCGGGGACGATTGTCTCAAAGTCATTATCCTCATTGATATCAATCTCTTGGGATGAGAGCAATATCTCCCCGTCACGATTCAGAAGATAGCTGTTCCTCGCTTCTGTATCATAGTAAAATTGATCAGACACCAGATCAGCGGAAATGCCCAGCACAATATACGTCTCATATACATCTGAGGCATAATAGTTCATGCGAGAAGCCAATACAATTTCAGAATCATCGTTCTCCGAGAACATTGAGATTACAATACTTCTCTGATTCTCATACAGATCCCCATAAATCGTGGATTCCAGTTCATCAAGGGAATGGAAGTAATAGCCATCGCCCGGCAGCGTATCATTTGTACTATAGAAACGGATCCAACTGATGGAAGGATACATGACCGTCATCTCATCCAGTGTATTATTCATATACCATGCAAGATCACTGTAAGACATTTCTGTATAGTCCAGACCCAGGAGTGTATTCAAGTTACGATCGTTCTTTAAATTATCGAGGATCGTCTCATATGGCTGCAAGAAAGTTGTCAGACTATTGCTCATCACCGTAGCATCCTGCCGTAGATCAGCGTAGGATGAACTTCGAAGCATACTGCTGGTACTATAATAATAGTAAACCATCATGGTAAGCATGGGAATCAAACCACAGATAATGTAAGCAAAGATCAACTTGGTCATCAGCTTACGATTGGCAAACCACTGTTCAGGCTTAGGAATGTGTCTTGCGATATTCATTAGGCGTCACTCCGAATTTCTTGGCAAATAATTGAGTAAAGTAAGAAATATTCTCATATCCCACGGCAATCGAAACATCCTTCACTTTATTGGAAGGATCACGCAGCAGATGGCAGGCTTCCTTCATACGCTTATCCGTAAGATACTCGAGAATCGTCATACCTGCTTCCTCCTTGAACTTCTTACGAAGATAATTAGGAGATAACTTCAGACCATCAGCCATCTCTTCCACGGTACATGCATCCATATAGTGAAGATCGACATATTTCCTTACATAATAAGCCATGCGATTCTCCGTAAGAGTTCTGCAAAGGTCACAGCATTGCACAACATACGCCTTCAGATTCTCCAGAAGAATATCGAAGCGCTCCGCATGAAGCACATTAGGAACACTGGCCTGATCGTCCATATCTCCCTTCTGCTCCATGGAATTGTGAATATAGAGAAAGAGACCGAAGGCATTCTGACAACATCCTTCCTGCTCCATATCTGTCAATGGAAGGATGCATACCTCCAGCAGGCGCAGGGATTCTTTAGAATTACCATTCATGATTGCTTCCACGAGCTCTGTCTTGTGATTCATCACCCGCACGCGATCCGTATAAGTCAATCTCGTTCGATGGTTCTTCACATCAAACATGATATCTTCCTCTGAGTAAAAGAGATCTTCCTTGCAAGAATAGACCTTCTGCACTGCCTCGAACAGACGCGTGATTCCCATAGGTGTACGGCTGAGAATCATCTGGAAATGCCTGTCCGGATAAAGGCTGCGAATTCTTTGCGGCAAATTATTCATGGACACCTGAGGTGACAGCACAAGGATATCAATAGGATCCATCCAGACCGTATAAAGGATCTCAGGCAATTCGCTAAGCTGTACTCTCTGATCTTCATCCAGACCGGATATGCCCATCAGTTGAAAGGCAAGTCTGGATGCAGGGATTCCAAAGTACATCTGAGATACTTCTTCCGGATTCTTGAGTGTACCACGGCAGGCCTGACCAATCATCCGCTCGAGAGCCATCTTATTCAGCCTTCTTTCATGACGTTCTCTATCGATTTTCTTTACAAGTGAGGTCACCAATGCTTCCACCTCATCTACCTGGAAAGGTTTTAGAAGGAATTCCTCTGCATGAAGAGATATGGCTTCCTTCGCATACTCAAACTTATCGAAGCCTGTGAGGAAGACGATCTTGCACTCATGCCCCTCATCCCGCACCACTCTGGCAAGATCGATACCGGACATTCCGGGCATCTGTATATCCGTAATCAGAATATCAGGCTCCACTGTATTAATATACTCCAAGGCACTTCTTCCACCACGCGCAGCATATACCTGTCTGATTCCGCAGGCCTCCCAGTTAACATAGTTCTTCAGCGTATCAAGTTCTACCCTCTCATCTTCTACCAATAGTACACTGTACACGATGACGCCTCCCTGTCTTACTTATCCAATACTTTATTATATCAAATCATTGGTGGTTAGATATCAATTATCTTCAATTTTATTGCCCTCATCGTCCCACTTGGCAAAGAGTGAACAGATTCCTGTACGATGATAATAGGCAATCAATTCCTCCAGTTTATCCTTCGAAATCGCAAGTTTTCTTCCAAGGCATTCGAGACAACAGAACTCCTCTGCACTGCGAAGCACCATCTTCCGATATAGAGAGATCTCATCACCTGTAAGTTCATTCCCACAGGAGATACATTGTTTACGAATCATCTTACGACCCTCATTCGGTAAACCTTGCAGGCATGTGAGGATGCAAAGGTTCGGAAGTATTCATAATGAGTCCCCAGACTTTTGTGGGTAATACAGTCATAAATTTCAAGTCCCACATTCTCAGCGAAGCCAATTCCCAGATCCCAGAAATTCAGAGCCATATTACTCTCCCCGTCTCCGAAGTTAAACATACCTACAGCATAACTGCCATCTGCCAATGGCTTCACCAAAGTAATCCCCTGTGCATTATCAAACATCTTCAGACGATAACAGCTGTGACACACAGGATCCTGGTTGATCGTAATCAGGTCCTTATTCGTCAAAATCTTCACCGCAGCATCGGACATCTCTCTCACATCTCCGCCGATAATCAGTGGAGATCCCATCATACACCACAAGGCAAAGTGGGTCATATATTCTTCATTGCTGCAGCCACCGCTGATGACATCCGGATTCAAGCCCTTACCATACATACCAACTACCAGCATATCCATGTCATTGAAACAGCCGGGAGCTCCATAAGGCTGATTCTCCCACTGGGATTCTACAATTCCGGTAATGGAAGCCCATGAATCCTGAATGTCTCCCGTTGACCGATAAGTATCTGCTCCACTGGAACGAATCCATTGATGCACGCTCTCCGTCCCCCACTGACATGCAGCAAGAAGAATATCCCTGCCGCAGCTGCGGAGTGCCATCGCCATACGTCGATATAGAAGTTCAGAGGGTATGCTCTCCGGCTTGAAGCAATTGTCATATTTCAGGTAATCTACACCCCAACGAGCGAACATATCTGCATCAGCGAACTCATGATCCAGACTTCCGGGGAAGCCTGCACAGGTCATAGCACCGCAGCAAGAATACATGCCGAACTTCATACCCTTCCCATGAATATAGTCTGAAAGGGCTTTCATTCCCCAGGGAAATTTAGCCGGATCCGGAATCATGTTCCCATCTTCGCCTCTTCTCCTCAAGGACCAACAGTCGTCAATTATGACATATTCATAGCCGGCTTCCAAGAAGCCGCGTTCTGCCATGGCATCTGCTGTTTCTCGAATCAGCTGATCACTAATCTCATAGCCAAAGCTGTTCCATGAATTCCATCCCATCGCAGGTTTCATTCGATCGTTACCCATAATAATTCGTCTCCTATTAATTGGTATATCTTGGAATGTCACATCCGTAAAGCCATACTTCGGCTATCCCTATGTGACGAAAAACAGAAAGACGACACAGAAACCTGGAATTCCATGCCGCCTTTCCCTGATCAAGGTGATCAGATATGATGAAGAAAAAAATGCATATCAATGTGTTACATAGCAGAGGAACTGCACAGATTCACTTACTCACCCTGAGCCGCAAGTTCATCATAATAGTGGAAGATTCCCAGAATGATTCGATCATGTACTCCCGCTGTAACTGAGAACCCGATGATCAGATAGAGAATTGCAACCAAAAGGAATACTTCCTGAGAACCATACAATGCCATAAAAATAGGAGCCAGAAATACAATGGCAAGAAGAATGGTCTTGGGAAGTGCCCGAAGTGCCATGACCAGGGAATTCTTCATAAGATTCGAGAGCGTATTCCTGTATCTGCTCAACATAGGGAAGAGGTAAAGGAATTCAAATAGGAACAGAATCATCAGGAAGCCAAATACAATGCGGAATAATCCGCCTGCAGCACCACCATTCACAGCCATCCCCATGTCAACATAGAGAAAGGCACCGACGAACAGCATGAAAAGCCACGCACAGGTTGCCTGCCTGAAGTTATCTTTGAAGGCACGGAAGAAGGACCGAATGATATAGGGAGAATCCCCTGCAGCAAGCTTCATCGACACCGTATGAAGTGCAGTAAGGCTTGCTCCGATCGTAATGATCGGCAGGCAGGTGAGGAGAAAGAGAATATTGAGAAGGATCAGGTCAAAGAGTTCTTCCATCTTGCGAAAAACAGGGCTGTTTAAGTTGAACATGAGCATTTCCTCTAAGTGGCCGGGCAAGGCATATTCCCTGCCCGGCAGATAATTTTAAGTTACAATCACAGATTACTCTGCATCAGCACCATACCACAGTTCCTGGCGTGCCTGATACTGTTCGTTGATGTATGCCTCACACTCGGCAAGACCAGCATCCTCCATCTGAGCCAGCATGCTGTCATATACAGCCTGAGCCTCTTCGTGACTAGGTGCGTTAACGATTGCGGAGTAGTTCTGACTGAGAATATCAGCAACCTTCTGCCACTCCAGACCAATGGTAGTGCTGCCCGCAGGCTCCAGACCGGAATAGTCTGCAGTATCCCAGTTATCGGTGTCATCAAATGCATCGTTCGCAAACTGAGCTGTCTCAGTCAGCTGATACTTGGTAGACAGATCATAAGGAGTACCATCGGAACCCTCACCATTCTTGATGAACCAGGTCCACTTACGGATACCGGTGCTATTGGATACAGTGTCGAAGTCAGCCAGCAGAGACTCGTATACTTCCTGGTTAGGAACGTGCTTGCCATCCTCGATGGTCCAGTGCTCGCCCTCAACACCCCACAGCAGCAGGTACTGGCCTTCTTCACTTGCCAGATAGTTCATAATACGGAGTGCCGCATCCACATTCTGGCAGTTGTTGGTGATACCGATTGCATCCCAACCAAGGGAGCTTCTGCCGTTATAAGTGGTCTGATCTGCAGTCAGATCATCAGCAACAACCTTATATGCATAGAAACCGGCATCCTCACCATAGGTTGCCTGAAGTGTGCTGTTGATACCATCCGTATCCCAGTAAGCACCGAAGGTAGAGAATACATAGCCGCCGGACAGCTTCTGCTGCCACTGCTCATCCTTATTGACAACCCACTCC
>R06__coassemble_1146_pt1 | contig 9163 bp, 7 predicted proteins | sample R06__metabat2_high_PE_029 | metagenome-assembled genome bin R06 | reverse complement strand
TTGAGATAATGGCGCCGGTGGGGTCACCGGAATCCCTTGCAGCGGCCTTGCGGGAGGTTGTATGATAGGTGGGATGATATGCGAAGGAGGGCGAACAGATGCTGGAAGACTTGAAGCGGAAAGTATATGAAGCCAATATGGAACTGCCGCGCAGGGGGCTGATTACCTATACCTGGGGGAATGTGAGCGGAATTGACCGGGAGAGCGGTTGCTTCGTCATCAAGCCAAGCGGTGTGGACTATGAGAAGCTGGCGCCGGAAGATATGGTGGTGATGGACCTGAAGGGGAATAAGATCGAGGGGCGCTATAAGCCCTCTTCGGATACGGCGACCCATCTCGAGCTTTATAAGAAGTATCCGGAGATCGGCGGTATCGTTCATACGCATTCCCCAGAGGCGACTTCCTGGGCGCAGGCCGGCCGCGATATTCCCCTCTACGGTACGACCCATGCCGACTACTTCCTGGGACCGATCCCCTGCACGAGAAATCTAACCCCGGAGGAGATCGGTGAAGCCTATGAGAAGAATACCGGTCTGGTCATCATCGAGACCTTCGAGAGCAGAGGAATTCAGCCTGCCTACACGCCCGCGGTCCTGTGCAGGAACCATGGTCCCTTCACCTGGGGAAAGGATGCGGCAGAGGCGGTACACAATGCGGTCGTTCTGGAAGAAGTCGCGAAGATGGCCCGCCATACGGAGATGATCAATCCCCAGGTAGAGCCCGCACCTGACTGCATCAAGGAGAAGCACTTCTACCGCAAGCATGGCGCCGGCGCTTACTACGGTCAAAATTAAGAAGAAAGGCTGTCAAGGAGAATTCCGGTGAAGGGAACTCTGCAGACAGCCTTTCTTCATATATTAATGAACAGTCGTATCCATGTATTATTACAAATGCTCAATCTCCCGTGCGATCCTCTGATACTGTTCCGGAGAGATGGCGATCTTGCCGCGGTCTCTGCCCAGAAGATCCTCGGCATAGAGCTCATCCAGCTTGCGGTAGAGGGTGCGCAGGTTGAGGTTGAGCTCATGGGCGAGTTCCTCCTTGCGGATCGGCAGCCGCGCAGGGAAGCCATTCTCCGCCCCGTATAGATATATCAAGAGGAGGATATTGAGGCGGCTGTAATACATAAGCATTTAGTCATAGAGGGCGCCCATCACCTTCGTAAAGTTGGCGAGCCAGAGGAGAGCGAGCCACATGAGAGCACTGTCCCGGCGAATCAGCCGCAGATAGTGCGCGGAAGGGATCCGCAGGATCTTGCAGGGGGTCATGGTCCGCAGAGTTGCGGTATGGGTATCCAGTCCGCTGACTGCCTCGAAGAGACCGAAGTACTGAATGGGTACCCGCTTGATATCCGTAAGCTCCATACCGGCATCGCTGTGCTTCTCGATTCCGCAGGTGCCCTCCAGCAGAATGTGGACATAGCGGGCGGGCATGCCTCGGGTGATGAATTCCCGGCCGACAGGAAGGGAGATCAGGTAGCCCGGGGGGAATGTTCCCGCTTCGGGGACTTCCTCCGGAATCCGATCCAGCGAGTGGAGAAAGGCAATGAGTGATTCTTCGGATGAATGCGGCATAGGAACCTCCCTGCGTGAAAGTGGAGAAGGAATCTGCGATAAATATGCAGAAAATATGTCAAAACTTGATGGAAAAACTGACATGTGTCATTTTTTGATACCGATACTTATGGTATCATAAAAAGGTAGAAAATAGTAGGGGGAATGTAACAATTCCCGGGATTATATAGATACACTGTGAAAAAGATATGGCCCTTCGGTCCTCCGGAGATGTACCGTCTTTTTTGTGCTTCTGTGACGTAATAAGGAGGCATTCTTATGCTGCATATTGGCGATATGAAGCAGGATGTGATGGACATCATCAACAACACTGCGATGACGGACGAGCAGATGGCCTATGCGCTGTCCTCGGTTCCCTTTAATCATGTGGAGTTCTTCCCGACGAAGGCAGAGTTTCGCGAGCTGGTAGAGGCGGGTGTTCTTTGCATCATGTCTGAGGGCAATGCGACCTATCATCCCCGCTATATCCTGCCGGATTATCAGAAGCTGTTGGATGAGGGATGTAAGTTCCTGCGCCTTGCCCCTGCGAAGAACCTGAACGATGCCATCATGAACCTGATGATCATGTATCGCCATATCCCTTCGGTTACCCACTACCCGGTCTATCTGGGTTCTGTGGATCAGATGCTGGAGCCCTTCATCGAAGACGAGGAGGAGGCCTACCATCTGATCCGCAATTTCCTGATCTTCATCGACCGCACGATTCCGGATTCCTACTGTCATATGAATCTGGGACCGGAAGCGACAAGGGCCGGACGCATGATCGTGGAGATTCAGAAGGAACTGGAGAATGCCATGCCTTCCATCACCTTGCTCTATGATCCGGAGATCACTCCGGACGACTTTGCGGAGGCCTGTGTGTCGTGCGCTCTGGTATGCGCGAAGCCGAGCTTTGCGAATCATCAGGTCTACAAGGATATGTATGAGACTCCCTATGGTATCGCAAGCTGCTATAACTGTCTGCCGGTTGGCGGCGGCTCCTTCACTCTGTCCCGCATCGTGCTGGCCCATCTGGCAGAGCGTGCGAAGGACAGTGACCACTTGATCAATGACCTGCTGCCTCACGCAGTAGGACTTCTCTGTGAATATATCGAGCAGAAGATTCACTTCCTGGTGGAGGAGACCTGTTTCTTCCGCTCCAACTTCCTGGTGACTGAGGGCTTCGTTCATCTGGAACGCTTCACCGGCATGTTCGGCATGGTCGGCATGAATGAGTGTGTGAATACCCTGATGGCCAAGGAAGGCAAGACCGGCACCTATGGTCATTCGGCAGAGGCCGATGCCATGGCGGTCCGCATCATGGATAAGATGAAGGAATGTGTGGCATCCTTCGAGAGCAAGTACTGTGACTGCACCGGCCATCACTTCAGCCTCCACGCGCAGGTGGGCATTTCCGAGGACTATGATATCAGCCCCGGCTGCCGTATCGCTATCGGCAGTGAGATTCCGCTGCATGAACATCTGGTGCATGCCGGCAAGTTCCACCCCTACTTCGAGTCGGGCTGCGGTGATATCTTCCCCTTCGATGAGACGGCGAAGCGCAATCCCGATGCGGTCCTTGATATGATCAAGGGCGGATTCGCCTCCGGGATGCGTTACTTCTCGACCTATTCCACCGATAGCGATGTGATCCGTATCACGGGCTATCTGGTGAAGAAGTCCGATATCGAGAAGCTGGATGCCGGCATTGCCGTGGCACAGGCCAATGCGACCTGGGGCCTGGGTGAGGTGAAGAACAGCCATGTGCTGGACCGCAAGGTGAGAAGTCTGGAGTAAGCTTCGCGGTTGAAGAAGGTGAGATCCTGTGAAGGCAATTGTCAATAAGATTATCCATAGCAGTGTGGTGGATGGACCCGGCAACCGGGCAGCCATCTTCCTGCAAGGCTGCAACTATACCTGTAAGTACTGTCACAATCCGGAGACGATCTCGCTGTGCAGGAACTGCGGGACCTGCGCCGGGGCCTGTCCGGCCGGTGCGCTCACGGTCCTTGGGGGGCATGTGGTCTGGGACGAGAGCAAGTGCTGTCAGTGCGATACCTGCATCCATGTCTGTCCTTACCTGTCTTCTCCGAGGACGCGGGAGATGACGCCGGAGGAGGTCATGGCAGAGATTGCCGTCGATCTGCCCTTTGTGCGCGGCATCACAGTGTCCGGCGGAGAGTGTTCCCTGCGAAGAGACTTCCTTGTGGAACTCTTCCGGCTGGCGAAGGGGAAGCGCAAGGGGACTCTGATGGACAGCAACGGAAGCTATGACTATATGGCGGATCCGGAACTGATGGAAGTCTGCGATGGCGTCATGCTGGATGTGAAGGCCTGGGATGATGCGGCTCACCGGAATCTGACCGGGATGGGCAGTGGGAGAGTTCTTGCCAATGCTCTGCGTCTTGCGGAAGCCGGCAAGCTGGAGGAGATCCGTACGGTTATCGTGCCGGGTCTGCTGCCGAATGAAGAGACCGTAGACCCGATCACGAAGACGCAGGCGCCTTATCTAGCGGAGAAGCAGATCCGCTATAAGCTGATCGCCTAACGAAACTTCGGTGTGCGCTCTCCCTATAAGGAAGAATTACGATCTCCCGTCAAGGCGGAGATGGAAGAGATGAAGGCGATCGCCGAGGCCAATGGCTTCCGCAATATCGTGATCATCTGACGGAGGTAGAATGATGATAAAGATGCTGATTGACTGTGATCCCGGAGTTGATGATTCTCTGGCGATCATGTTCGCACTGAACCGCCCCGATGTGGAGGTGGTTGGTATCACGACCGGTGTCGGCAATGTGACTGCGGCCCAGGGTGCGGAGAATGCTCTGCGTCTGGTGAAGCTGTGCGGCAAGGAAGGACAGGTTCCCGTATGTGCGGGTCTGGAGCAACCGCTGGTGGAAGAAGTTGAAGACTTCCCGGCCTTCATCCACGGAGATAACGGTACCGGCAATGTGGAACTTCCCGAGACTGACCAGAAGCCTGTGGAGATGGATGTGAGAGACTTCCTCTATCAGAAAGCCTGTGAGAATGAAGGAGATCTGGTACTGGTGACGCTGGGACGTCTGATGAATATCGCCACGACGGTGGAGAAGTATCCGGACTTCCCGAGGAAGATCCGCAAGGTCGTTGCTATGGGAGGAACCATCTACAAGCAGGGCAATGTGACCCCTGTCTGCGAGGCGAATATCGCAGGAGATCCCGAGGCTGCGGACATTGTAGTTCAGCAGGATTGGGATATGACGATGGTAGGACTCGATGTCACCCTGGCAACGGAGCTGACCAAGGAGATCGTAGATAAGGCTGCCAGATATGCAAGACCTGAGTGCAAGGCACAGATGGCATTCCTGCAGGAGGAGCTGGTTCACTATATGAAGGGCGCCAGAGATCAGAACTGGTATCTGGATGCCAGCCCGACCCATGACCCTCTGGCTATGGTCGTTGCTGTGGATCCTTCGGTTGTGTGGGTGCGTGAGATGGTGACCCGCATCGAGACCGGCGGTACCTACAGCCGCGGCCGCGTGATCGTGGATCTGCGTGAGCAGCCGATCGAGGGACGCTTCGTGAAGCATGCCCTGAAGGTAGATGCCCACAAGGCCCTGAGTGAACTCTTCGCGGCATTTCGGTAAGCGGGCATGGGTCCCGGAACCTATGGAGAATTGTGCTGTATCACAGATTCACTTCCATGTGGTATTGTATTGAAAATCATGAGATATTATAATGATAAGACGAAATATCTTGTGTAAATGAGGAATTGATCATGCACGGCATGATTGATCATATAATCTATCTAATGTCTAAAAGGAGGACAATTATGAAGAAGTTACTGGCATTCGTACTGGCCCTGACCATGGCTTGTGGTATGATGGGCTGCGGTTCTTCCAGCACGGCATCCACTACGGCTGCTGCTGAGACTGAAGCTGCTGAAACAGAGGCTGCAGAGGCTGCTGAGACTGAGGCTGCAGAGGCAGCTGATGCGGAAGAGGCTGCTGAGACCGAAGCACCTGAGGCTGTTTATGGCAAGAAGGTTGCTTTCCTGGTTAACGGTAACCTGGGTGACAAGGGATTCTATGATTCCTGTGCAGAGGGTGTTAACCGTCTGGCCAGCGACTATGGCTGTGATGTTAAGATCATCGAGATGGGCCGTGATGAGACCACTTACGAGACCTACTTCCGTGATATCTCTGAGCAGGATTACGATCTGATTATCTGCTGCACCTTCTCCGTAGCTGACGTTCTGGCTACCGTAGCTGCAGACTATCCCGATCAGCAGTATCTGTATCTGGATGGAAGCTGCGATCTTGAGAATGTTACCGGCGTATCCTACAAGTCCTATGAGACCGGCTTCATGGCAGGTGCTCTGGCTGCTCTGAAGGTTAACGAAGGCGGCGAGCTGATCGAGGAAGGCAACAAGACCGTTGGCTTCATCGGTTCCATGGATGGTTCCGGTATCAATGACTTCCTGGTAGGTTACATCGAGGGTATCCAGTACATCGATGAGGAAGTTAAGGTTATCACTGCTTACGTTGGTTCTTATGAGGATGTTGCTACTTGCCTGGAGATGACCACCCAGCTGTACAATCAGGGTGCTCAGATCGTATACGCTCCCGCTTCTCAGTCCATCACCGGTGCGGTTACCGCTTCCATGAACTGCAATAAGTACATCATCGCTTGCGATAACGATATCTACACCTCTACCGTTGATACCGATCCCGACCTGGTAGCTAACGTTCTGTCCACCTCCATGAAGAGAATGGGCGATTCCGTAGTATGGGCTTCCACCGGTCTGTGGTCCGAGGAGCTGACCGTAGGTGAGAACTACACCGTAGGTCTGGCAGAGGGTACCGTAGGTCTGGCTGACAATGCTAACTATCAGGCACTGGTAAGCCAGGAGACTCGTGATCAGCTGGATGAGATCGCTCAGAAGATCATCGACGGCGAGATCACCATCGACAGCGCTTACGTAATGGAAGCAGATGACGTTGCAGCTCTGCGTGAGTCTGTTCAGCCCTAATCTATTCCCGTGAGATATCCGGTAAGGATCCCCGAGAGTGGGCGCCGGATCGATCATACGTGGTAATTATCAAGGCCGGACAGGGAGATACTCTGTCCGGCCTTTCTTTATGAAGCAGTTTGGTCTGCGGAGGATACGAATGCGGCCGCAAGGTCCGCGGCTATATTCGCATCCTTCGGCAGTCCATGTAAGCATGTAAAAGTGAGGAGAAAAACATGCCTGAAGCAGAAGCGCTCCGCATGGAGAATATTACAAAGGTATATTCCAATGGTGTTGTTGCCAACAGTGACATCAACTTCTCCGTCCGGAAGGGAGAGATCCATGCTCTCTCCGGTGAGAATGGTGCCGGCAAGTCCCCCTTGATGAAGATGCTCTTCGGTGAAGAACAGCCGACGCGTGGAGACATCTATATTAATGGAGAGAAGACTGTACTGTCCAGTTCCGCAGCAGCGATCCGTCTGGGAATCGGTATGGTACATCAGCACTTTATGCTGGTACCTTCCCTGACAGTGATCGAGAACATGATCCTGGGTATGGAACCCAAGAAGGGGGTCATGATCGATCAGAAGCTTGCCGAGAAGATGGTAACCGAGATCTCTGAGAAGTACAACCTGATCGTGCCCCCCAAGGCCAAGGTCAGAGACCTGACCGTAGGACAGAAGCAGAAGGTAGAGATCCTGAAGGCTCTGCTTCACGGCGCGAAGATCCTGATTCTCGATGAGCCGACCGCAGTTCTGACACCCCAGGAGACCAGAGAACTCTTCAAAGAGCTGAAGACTCTGAAGGAAGATGGCTACACGATCATCTTCATCTCTCATAAGCTGAATGAGGTGCGTGAACTCTGTGATCGTATCACGATCATCCGTCACGGACATACCATGGGTGTATATAATATTGCCGATGTGACTGAGGAAGACATCTCCCGCCTGATGGTCGGCCGAGACGTTGTTCTGAATATCGAGAAGGCACCCGCCAAGCAGGGAGCGAAGGCCATCGAAGTGGAGGGTCTGACCGTTCACAATGCTCTGGGACAGACCCGCGTGGACAGCATCTCCTTCGCGGCCAAGCATGGCGAAGTCTTCGGCGTGGCCGGTGTCGAGGGCAATGGCCAGACCGAGATCATCGATGTCTTAAGCTGCAATATGCACTATAGCAGCGGTAGCGTGAAGATGCTCGGCAAGGATATCAAGGGCATGTCCATCAACGAGCTTCGCAAGAATAAGGTAAGCTACATTCCTGAGGACCGCATGACGGTCGGCATGGCAGGAACCATGTCGATCACCGAGAATGCCATGGCAGATAAGAGCGATGCTCCCAGATTCCTGGGCAAGATGGGAATCCTGAACCGTGCTGCGATCCGTGAATACGGTGAGGAGATGGTCAAGAACTACCGCGTGCTCTGCAAGACTCCCGATGTTGCTGTAGCCAGCCTGTCCGGCGGTAATATCCAGAAGGTCGTTCTGGCTCGAGAGCTCTCCAGTGACCCCGAGATCATTCTGGCTGACCAGCCGACCCGCGGCGTCGATGTTGGTGCGACGGAGTTCATCCGTCAGGAGCTTCTTTCTATGCGTGACAACGGCAAGTGTGTATTCCTGGTATCCTCTGACCTGAACGAGCTGCTGGGTCTGGCAGACCGTCTGATCGTTATGTGCGGAGGCAAGATTGCTGCTTACTTCCCGGATGCTTCGAAGGTGACCGAGGAGGACCTGGGCCGCTACATGCTGGGAATTGATCATATGACCGAGGAAGAGATTCAGGAGGTGACCAAGTAATGAATACCAAGAAGATCAATCGTCTGGTTGACAGCGTCAAGCTGCTCCTGATCATCGCTATTGCTTTCGTTATTGTTGCCCTTATCGTCTTCGCCTGCAGTGAAGTGCCCGGAGAGGCTCTCTACAACTTCTTCATCGGACCCTTCCTGTCTCCCAGACGAATCGGCAATATCGTAGAGGGTGCCTGCCCTCTGATCTTCACGTCCCTTGCCGTGATGCTGATCTTCAGTGTCGGACAGTTCTCCATGATCTCCGAAGGTTCCTTCTTCATCGGATGTACCGCAGCTATGGTGATCTCCCTGTCCTTCCAGATGCCTGCCGGCATCCATGCAGCAGTATGTCTGATCGTGGCAGCTGTCTCCGGTGCTCTGGTAGCCAGCATTCCTGCCTTACTGAAGAAGAAGTGGACGGTCAGTGAAGTCGTAACCTCCATCATGCTCAACTACGTGGTTCAGTACTTCGCAGTTTATCTGCTGACCTACTACTATAACGATAAGGAGAGTTCCTCTGTTACTTCCCTGCCTCTGGCAGAGACGACGGCACTCCCCAAGATTGTATCCGGAACCAACATTCACTTCGGTCTGATCATCGCTCTGGCCTGCTGTGTTCTGGTATGGTTCATCATGTATCGCTCCAATATCGGCTTCAAGCTTCGCGTGACCGGTCACAATCCTTCCTTCGCTCACTATGTAGGTATGAATGAAGGTATGCTGATGGTCGGCGCACAGATCCTGGCCGGTGCACTGGCAGGTCTCGGCGGTGCCGTTGAACTGCTTGGCATGTATCAGAGATTCAAGTGGACCTCTTCCCCCGGCTATGGCTGGACC
>R06__coassemble_1144_pt1 | contig 9170 bp, 7 predicted proteins | sample R06__metabat2_high_PE_029 | metagenome-assembled genome bin R06 | reverse complement strand
CTATAAGTCTCCACAAAAGTAAAACATTAATTCACAGCGGTTACGTGCATGGATGAATGCACAGCATCGAGTGTGAGCTATAAAGGAGAATTCATATAAAGAAAGAGTGGATAAAGGGAACTAACCAGTGGTATAATATGAGGGATCATGGCAGAGTCTGCCGGAATGGAGGAAGAAGATATGACTGCGAATAGAATTGACCGCGTGCTTGCGAAGATGGAGGAGAGGGGGCTGACTCAGCTGATGGTGTCGGATCCTCTGAGTATCCGCTTTCTGACCGGAATTATGGTGCATCCGGGAGAGCGCCTCTATGCCCTGCTGCTTCGTACGAACGGGAAGCATACGATGTTTCTGAATTACCTTTACTATGTCTCTGACACCGGATTCGAGGAAGTCTGGTTCAGCGATATGGAAGATCAGATTGGCATTCTGGCAGAGCATGTGGACACCACGAAGCCTCTGGGCATCGATAAGACATGGCCGGCCAGATTCCTGATTCCGCTGCAGGAGCGCTGCCCGGAGATGAAGACTGTCTGGGGCTCTGATTGTGTGGATGGCGTTCGCGCAGAGAAGGATGCCGATGAGATCGCAAAGATGAAGAAGGCTTCACAGATCAATGATCAGGTGATGGAGATGGCGGCCGCATATATTCGGGAAGGTATGACTGAGAAACAGATTGCGGATTATATTGACCAGGCTTATCTGGATCAGGGGCCAGCGGCAACAGCTTCCCCACGATTGTCTGCTTCGGCGCCAATGCGGCAGATCAGCACCACGAACCCAGTGAGACGCGCGTTCTTGCGGCAGGGGAGTGCGTTCTGATCGATATGGGATGTGTGTGGGAAGGCTATTGCTCAGATATGACCAGAACCTTCTACTGCAAGTGCGTAGATGAGGAGCAGGCAGAGATTCATGATATCGTGCGCACGGCAGTAGAGAAGGCAGAGGCCGTGATTGCCCCCGGCATGAAGTTCTGTGATATTGATGCACAGGCCAGAGACTATATCGATCAGAAGGGCTACAGTGAATACTGGAAGATCCGCCTGGGGCACTTCATCGGTCAGGAAGACCACGAGTATGGGGATGTAAGTCCGATCAATCAGAATGAGGCAAAGCCGGGGATGATCTTCTCCATTGAGCCCGGTATCTACATCGAAGGCAAGTACGGCGTTCGCGTGGAGGATCTGGTACTTGTCACGGAGGAAGGTCATGAACTGCTGAATCATGTTGAGAAGAAGTGGAGGATCGTAGGTCTGTAGAATTATACGAAGGTTAGAAGAGCGCTGCTGTGGACTGCAGCGCTCTTTGTTTTTTGAATATGAAAAAACACGTCAAAAGTTACTTGAATATGAAATTATAACGGGCTTGCTTTAATTATATTCTGTGTTTATAATAGCTTTAATTATAAGAATTATATTTTGACATGAATAAAATATCTTAGGAGAAGTTTGTTATGAAGTTGATTGATACCAAGGATGCCGTAGGCCATGTTCTCTGTCATGATATGACGCAGATCATCCCGGGCAAGGTGAAGGATGCTGTTTTTCGCAAGGGGCATATTGTAACGGAGGAGGACATTCCCGTCCTGCTTTCCATCGGCAAGGACAATCTCTATGTCTGGGAGAAGGATGAGAATATGTATCACGAGGATGAGGCAGCTGAGATCCTTCGCGATATGTGCATGAATGAACATATGACTCCCAGCCTTCCCAAGGAGGGCAAGATTGAATTGAAGGCGGAGTGTGATGGCCTCTTTACGGTAGATGAGGAGCGCCTGATCCGCGTCAATGCTCTGGGGGAGATGATGATTGCTACCCGTCACGGGAACTTCCCTGTGAAGAAGGGGGATAAGCTGGCCGGCACCAGAGTGATTCCGCTGGTCATTGAGAAGGAGAAGATGGCTCATGCGAAGGAAGTGGCAGGTCCCGAACCGCTGCTTGCCCTGCATCCTTATACGCACAAGAAGGTCGGCATCGTTACGACCGGCAACGAGGTCTACTATGGACGTATCACCGATAAGTTCGGCCCTGCGATCCGTGAGAAGCTTGCTGATTATGATACAGAAGTGATTGGTCAGACCATCGTGAATGATGACCAGGCGAAGATTACGGCAGCGATTCAGGCATATCTGGATCAGGGGGCGGATATGATCGTCTGTACCGGTGGTATGAGCGTGGATCCCGATGACCGTACACCCTCCGCTATCCGCGATACCGGTGCTGAGATCGTCTCCTATGGTGCTCCCGTCTTGCCCGGTGCCATGTTCCTGTTGGCCTATACGGAAGACGGCAGACCCATCATGGGACTTCCCGGATGTGTCATGTATGCGAAGCGGACGGTCTTTGATCTGATTCTGCCCAGAGTGCTCGCGGATGTCCGTGTGACGCCGATGGATCTGGCGAAGCTTGGCATGGGTGGATTGTGTCTGAACTGTCCGACCTGCGTATGGCCCAACTGCGGCTTCGGTAAGTAATGGATTCGTCGAGAAGTCTCCTGTGATATTACAAGTTCTGTCGCGGGAGTTCATCTTTTACTGAGAAGGAGAATTCCGATGAAGGTATATGAAGAGATTCAGCACGCACTGTATGAGAATCTGACGACGATCCTCTACAGTGAGTGGGATATGAATGCAGACGATGAGGCAGAGAACCTGATTCAGCGTGTAGAATACAGGAATCCATCGGAAGCGGTGCTTCCGATGGAGAAAGCAATGTTTGAGGAAGGTAAGCCGATCGTTGAGAAGCAGGGGGATCATCGGGTGATGGCAGAGCCCTTCTATCCGGAAGATCGTCTGATCGTTCTTGGCGGTGGTCATGTGGCGCTTCCCCTGGTGGAATTTGCCTCTAAGTGCGGTTTTTCTGTGACGGTGGTCGATGACCGCCTGATGTTTGCGAATCCGGAGCGCTTCCCCTGGGCGTCCCATGTGATCTGCGACAGTTTCATGCATGCCATCTGCGATCTGAAGATTCGGAAGCAGGATTATGTCTGTGTTCTGACAAGAGGACATCGTTTCGATTCCGAGTGTCTCCGTGCGATTCTCTCCGGCGAGGAACCCGGCTATCTGGGGATGATCGGTTCCAGACGCCGTGTGGCAATCGTGAAGGAACAGCTGATGGAAGAGGGATATTCTGAAGAAGCGCTGGGACGGCTGCACTCACCGATTGGTTTGAAGATCGGAGGCATCACCCCTGCAGAGATCGCGGTCTCGATTCTTGCGGAGCTGATCAGCGCAAAGCGTCTGGGACAGGGAAGTATGACGCTTCGTACCCAGTCTGATCTGGACTACAGTGTGGTTGAGCGTCTGGCTGCGGAGAAGGATGTTCCCAAGGCAGTGATCACAGTGACCTCTGCTAAGGGATCGGTACCTCGCGGGGCCGGTGCGAAGATGTTGGTGTATCCTGACGGAAGATTGCTTGGCAGTATCGGCGGCGGTTGCAGTGAGGCTGCGGTGCTGGTGATTGCCAGGCGTATGATTGGAACAGGCACCTTCCGTGTGGAGCATATCGATCTGACAGGAGATGCTGCAGAAGATGAGGGTATGGTCTGCGGCGGTATCATGGACGTTCTGATCCAGGATGTGCCGGTGGAAGTATAAGAAATCATAGAGGAAGCATGATGGAAACCGTGTGTTGGTCCGAGGGAACGGCACACGGTTTTTTCTTTTTGCCGGGGAGAGGACATGCGGTCGGCAAGGAGAAAAATCCACAGAAGAAAAATAAAGATAAATTTCACGTAGAAAGAAAATAAATATTCAAAAATGAAAAAAGCGTTATTCTATTCAAGACATAACGCGTTTTTTGTTCATCTTCATGAAATCTAATTGACTTGTTTTCATGCGTGAGATATTATAGTGGTATAAATATTCTTAATTTGAGATATTGCGAGAAGGAGAGAAGGTATGGATCAGGATATTCTATTGCTTCATCAGCTTCTTCAGGAAGGCTATTGTTGTTCACGTGCGATGGCGGCACTCGGACTTCGTTTGAGGGGAGAAGAGAATCCGACACTGGCGCAGGCTGCCGGAGGACTCTGCCTGGGAGTTCACGGAGGCTTCACCTGCGGAGCATTTACGGGAGCGGCGATGGTGCTTGCCATGTATGATCCGGAGCTTGCGGCTCAGGAGATGATTCCGGAGCTTGCAGATTGGTTCAGAGACATGGCAGAGTCTTCCTATGGCGGAACGGATTGCGACTCGATCATGGCCGGAGATCCGGTCAATAAGGCGCTTCGTTGTCCGAAGCTGATCGATGCTGTCTGGAAGCAGACGAAGGAGATCCTGGAGGATCAGGGCTTCGATCCCACACTTGCGTGATATCTGCGAGAAGAATTGACAGACCGTCTGAATATCAGATGGTGACAAATGATAAAGGAGGAATAATCCATGAAACTGAGAAAAATGTTTCTGAACATCAACGGCGTTGATCGTGTATTCATGTGCGATCCCGAGAATGATAAGCTGTCTGATGTTCTCCGCAGACTGGGTCTGACCGGCGTGAAGGTTGGTTGCGGCATCGGTGTCTGTGGTTCTTGTTCCGTTATCCTGGATGGCAAGGTTGTGCGTTCCTGCAACCGCAAGATCTCCAAGGTTCCGGAGTATGCGAAGATCATTACGATTGAAGGTATCGGAACCCCTCAGCATCTGCATCCCCTGCAGGTGGCATGGATGCACTGCGGCGCTGTACAGTGCGGTTTCTGCGTACCCGGCTTCATCGTGTCCGCATATGCGCTGCTGATGGAGAATCCCGATCCTACACGTGAGGAAGTTCGTGACTGGTTCCAGAAGACCAGAAACGCATGTCGTTGTACCGGTTATCATCAGATCGTAGATGCTGTTATGGCAGCAGCTAAGGTGATGAGAGGCGAGTGCTCGATTGAAGATATTATGTACAAGGATCCCGAGGATGGCGAGTACCTGGGTACCAGCATCGTTCGTCCTGATGCTCTGGGCAAGGTTACCGGTCTGACTGACTATGGTGATGACCAGGCACTGAAGTGGCCTGCAGGCGGCCTGCATGCTGCTGTAGTACAGCCTCGCGTTGCACATCATGCGAAGATCCTTGCTATCCATACCGAAGAAGCTGAGAAGATGCCCGGCGTTGTTAAGGTTATCACTGCGAAGGACATCTATGCGATCGGCGGAACCAACCTGATGGGTGAAGGTCAGTTCCATGAGAGATCTACCGTTCTGAAGCCTTCCCGTAAGGTTCTGCAGGATGAGAAGATCTTCCGTTGGGGTGATGTAATTGCTCTGGTTGTAGCTCATACCCGTGATCAGGCGCGTGCAGCTGCCGCAAAGGTTACCATGGATTACGAGAAGCTTCCTGAGTACACCAACTATCTGGATGCTGTTATGCCCGATGCTATGCGGATCCATGAGGATACCCCCAATATCTTTGCTGAGCAGCCTGTTGTTAAGGGCGCCGGCATGGAAGATCCCGAGAGTGTTCGTGATCTGATCGATGAAGCTCCTTACTCTGTAGAAGGAAGCTTCCACTCTACTCGTGAGCCTCATCTGTCCATCGAAGGCTGCGTATGTCAGTCTTACTGGGGCGATGATGGTATGCTGACGATTCAGTCCAAGTCTCAGTGTGTATACTCCTCCATCGGCCGTATCGGTGCTGCCTGCTTCGGTGTTCCGAGAGAAAAGTATCGTATTCTGATGAACCCCACCGGCGCTTCCTTCGGTTGGTCCACCAATGCCGGTGATATTGCTCTTTGCGTATGCTGTACCATCATTACCGGTGAGCCTGTATCCCTGAGCATGTCCTATGAAGAGCATCAGCACTTCAGCGGCAAGCGCTGCCCTTCCTACTCCAACGGTCGTCTGGCTTGTGATGAGGATGGCAAGATCATCGCTGCTGAGTTTGATGTAGGTCTGGATCATGGTGCATATTCCTGGGGCGGTGACGACGTTATGACTAAGCCCGCACGTTTCACCTTCTGGCCTTACAGCATTCCCAATGTTGCAGGTCTGGTACGTGTTGCGAATGTTAACCATGCTTTCGGTACGGCATATCGTTCTTACGGTTCTCCTCAGGCTTATACCTTAAGTGAACCTCTGATGGATATGATGGCTGAGAAGATCGGCATGGATCCCTTCGAGTTCCGCTATAAGAATATCGCAAGACCCGGCGATACGAATATCAACAGCTATCCTTTCAAGCAGTATCCTATGGAAGCTATGATGGATACCATGCGCCCTATCTATGAAGAGGCGAAGGCTCGTGCAGCAGCAGAGACCACCCCTGAGAAGATGAGAGGTGTCGGCGTATCCTGGGGTGGTTTCAACGTTACTGAGGGTGAGAACGATACCGCAGAAGTTGCGCTGGAGCTTGGCGAGGATGGAAGAATCTGGAAGTATGATACCTGGCATGCTATGGGTCAGGGCGGTGCTGTAGGTTCCGTCATGGTTACTCTGGAAGCTCTGAAGCCTCTGAAGCTGAAGCCCGAGGATATCCAGGTTGTTCAGAATGATACTAAGATCTGCCCGGATACCGGTATGGCCGGTGCGTCCCGTTCCTTCTATATGGATGGTATGGCAACCAGAGTTGCAGCAGATAAGATGCTGAAGGCAATGCAGAAGGAAGATGGTACCTATCGTACCCGTCAGGAGATGATCGATGCCGGATTGCCTCTGAAGTTCTATGGCAAGCATGAGAACTCGATCGATACCGGACTGGTTCGTCCCGATCCTAACACCGGTGTTGCCGATCCTTCCCCTGCTTATACCTACTGCCTGAACCTTGCTGAGGTTGAGGTAGATGCAAAGACCGGTAAGACCACCGTTCTGAAGTTCACCTGTGTTGACCATGTAGGCCGTATCGGCAACCTTCAGGCTGTGAACGGACAGGCTTACTCCGGTATCTCTCATGGTATCGGTTTTGCGCTGCAGGAAGACTATGATGATGTTAAGAAGCATGCCAATATGGTAGGCGCCGGTATTCCTTTCATCAAGGATACTCCCGATGACATCACGATCATCCATATGGATGACAGCATTGAGGCAGGTCCTTTTGGATGCTCCGGTGCATCGGAAGCGTTCCAGGCATCTCCTCACTGTGCAGTACTGAATGCAATCTACAATGCGACCGGTGTACGTATCCACGAGATGCCCGCACTTCCTGCAAAGGTTAAGGCAGGTCTGGATGCGATCGCTCGCGGCGAGAAGCCTTATGCACCTGCTAAGTACTATCTCGGACCGGATATGTATGAGAGACTGGAAGATATCAAGGCCAACCCCGTTCCTTTCAACAAGAACGAAGGTTACTATGTATCTCTGGACGATCCGAACGCAGAGAGACCTTTCTAATTCCAAAGAGATGTGCGTGAAGCACAGATAGATTGGATGATTACCCCTGTTGGGGATATGGACCCACAGGCAGTGTCTGCCTGTGGGTCTTTTCAGATACAGCGTATCGTTTTTAAAAGAATATCGTAGATTAAGGAGGTGCTGCTGGCAATGGCGGTTGGTGATACCCACTTTATAGAAGAATTCGGTGCTCAGCTGAAGGCAGACTGCTTTCAGAATGAGCCGCCTTTCTGCGAAGTAGCCTGTCCTTTTCATCTTCCGATCCGGGAGATGGAGGATAAGTGGACGCATGGCAGATGGAATGCCGTATACCGTGCATATCAGACGGCAGTAGCATTTCCGGCAATCGTGCACAGAATCTGCAGCAGACCCTGTGAGAAGGTCTGCATCCTGAAGAACCGAGGAGGATCGCTTTCTCTTGGAGCAATCGAGGAGGCGACAGTTCGCCTTGCGAAGCGGACGAAGCCCAATGCCTTCAATCTTCCGTCCAAAAGGAAGAAGGTAGCGATTATCGGAGGCGGAATGGCAGGTCTTGGCTGTGCCCTTCGTCTGTGCAACAAGAAGTACGAGGTTGCCATCTATGAGAAGTCCGAGCACTTAGGCGGCAGGGCACGCAGCATGATGGATGAGAACGACTTTGACGCGGAGATACAGAATCAGTTTCGGGAAGAGCATCCGCAGATTTTCTGCCAGCAGGAGATTAAGGATCTGGAAGCTCTTCGGAAGGCGTATGATGCTGTCTTTGTATCGACCGGACATGGAGGACAGGATTTCGGACGGAAGCTCACCGGAGAGGGAGCATTTGCCGGTGATCTGCCGGGCGTATTCCTGGGTGGTGAACTGACAGGAGCAGAGGATCCGATCTATGCTCTCGCGGAGGGATTGCGGGCTTCCATGGCTGTGGAACGCTATATCAAGATTGCTCTGATGAATGAGCCGGAAGATTATCCGAAGACCCGTCTGGTCATCGATGAGGAGCGCATTCCCGTGGAGCCGCAGGTCGTGCCCCAGGATCCTGCGGTAGGCTATAACGCCGAAGAGGTGGCGCGCGAAGTGGCACGCTGCCGTAAATGCTCATGTGACATCTGCCGCAAGGAGTGCGATCTGATGCGTATTCAGGAGAAGACGCCGGGACGACTCTACGAGGAAGCTTATATCACGGTTCGTCCCAGTACTCTTGCGAACGATGGCCGCTGGGCAACGAGACGAATCGCATCCTGCGATCAGTGCGGTCTTTGTAAGACTGTCTGTCCTCAGGATATCGATATGGGACAGTTTCTGATGCAGAGTCATCGGGGACTGAAGGATACGAATGCCATGCCCTGGGCCTTCCACGATTACTGGCTGCGGGATATGGAATTCTCCATCGGAGAAGCGGGATTTCTCATTCAGAATCCCGGGGTACGGAAGAACCGATATGTTCTCTTCCCCGGCTGTCAGTTCGCGGCATCAGATCCTTCGCTTGCGGAGGAGGTGATGCGGTGGACACTTGCGAAAGTGCCGGATTCTGCCGTGTGGATGAACTGCTGCGGCGCCCCTGCTGTCTGGGCAGCGGAGGATGAGTGGCAGGAAGATCATATGAAGGAGTTGTGGAGAAGCTGGCGGGATATGGGACAGCCGACGATGATCTTCGCCTGTCCGACCTGCCGCAAGATGTTTGATCGCTTCCTGCCGGAGATTCCAAAGATGTTTCTGGAGGAGGCACTGCTTCAGTGGGGGGTTCCAGCGCTGGAGAAGGCATCCGGTCCTTTCGTATCGGAAGTGAAATTTGCTGTTTTTGTCCGCTGCGCCGGTAGAGACTTTCCGTAATTCAGCGCCGCAGTTAGAAGTCTGGCAGATTAGCTGGGAGTCACTTTTGTAG
>R06__coassemble_1138_pt1 | contig 9191 bp, 6 predicted proteins | sample R06__metabat2_high_PE_029 | metagenome-assembled genome bin R06 | reverse complement strand
AACCATGATACCGTTGAATACATCGCTGACAGCATAGAGAGGATTCTGAGGCTTCACCAGTGCAGGTGCTACCATCGCATAGATTCCGCCATTCTCCTTCCAGCCGGTGGCCAGGAGCTTGATCTCCCAGTTCAGCTTATTCGCATAGGCAAAATCAGCCGTAGTGATCTTGGTGATACCCTCGGTATAGATATCCTCGAAGTCTACCTTCTTGCCAAGAACCAGAGAAGTCAGGATAGCGATCTTACGGCATGCATCATAGCCCAGCACATCGGCATCGGGCTTTCTCTCTGCATATCCGTTGGCCTGTGCCTCCTTCAGGGCATCCTCAAAGCTGGTTCCTTCACGATTCATCTTGGTCAGGATATAGTTGGTCGTACCATTCAGAATACCGCTGATCATCTGAATATCATCTGCGGTCAGGCAGGACAGCAGAGGACGGATGATCGGGATACCACCGCCAACGCTGGCCTCAAAGAAGAAGTTCACATTCTTCGCCTTCGCCAAAGCCAGCAGTTCAGCACCCTTCTTGGCTACCAGTTCCTTGTTGGAGGTAGCTACGCTCTTGCCGGCTTCCAGTGCCTTCTTTACGAAGGTGAATGCAGGCTCTACGCCGCCCATCGTCTCGACAACGATCGACACCTCGGGATCGTCCATGATCACGTTAACATCATGAACCAGAACCTTCTCCACAGGCTGTCCGGGGAACTCGCGGATATCAAGAACATACTTTACGCTTACTTCCTCGCCGACATTCTTCTTCAGAATCTCACTGTTGGTGTTGACAACATCAAATACACCGGAACCGATGGTACCGAATCCCATTACTGCAATCTGAATCATAATCTCTGATTCCTTTCTCTTATTCCTTATTCTTAACGATAGTATTCTTAATGAATTGATTCTATTCTTCTTCTCCCACGGGAGCACTGCCAAGGCTCAGCCACTTCAGATAACCATTCATGAACGGGTCCAAAGCGCCGTCCAGAACTGCACTGACATTGCCTGTCTCAACACCGGTTCTCAGATCCTTCGCCATCGTATAGGGCTGAAGAACGTAAGAACGGATCTGGCTTCCCCAGGCAATGTCTGACTGCTCTCCGCGGATTCCCTGTGCCTTCGCTGCATTCTCCTGCTGCTTCAGGATGAACAGCTTAGCCTTCAGCATCTGCATCGCCTTATCCTTGTTCTGATGCTGAGATCTCTCATTCTGACACTGAACTACGATTCCGGTAGGGAAGTGCGTAATTCGGATAGCGGAAGAAGTCTTGTTGATATGCTGGCCGCCGGCACCGCTGGAACGATAGGTATCGATCCGGATATCATCATCGTTGATCTCCACATCCAGATCCTCCTCAATATCCGGCATCACATCGCAGGATACAAAGGAAGTCTGCCGCTTACCTGCGGCATTGAAGGGGGAGATCCTTACCAGACGATGTACGCCATGCTCGGACTTCAGGTATCCGTAAGCATTCTCTCCGTTCACCTGAATCGTCACCGACTTCACACCGGCTTCATCACCGTCCAGATAGTCCAGTGTCTCTACAGAGAATCCCTTCTTATCCGCCCATCGCAGATACATACGGTATAACATGCCGCACCAATCACAGGATTCCGTTCCTCCTGCTCCTGCATGAAGAGTGAGGATCGCATTGTTCCGGTCATACTCTCCGGACAGAAGCGTCTGAATGCGCATCTCTTCCAGCTTGTCCGTATAAGCCGTCAACTCCTCCTCGATCTCAGGCACCAGCGATTCATCATCTTCTTCCTGCGCCATATCGATCAATACCTGGATATCTTCCTTCGCCGTCTCCAGCCCCTGACAGATCTCCACGGTACTCTTCAGATTCTTCAGTTCCTGCATGATCTTCGTCGCACGGTCCGGATCCTCCCAGAAGGAAGGCTCCTCCATACTCATCTCGAGCTCTGCGATACGATTCTGCTTATTCTTCAAGTCAAGAGCCAGCAGCACTTCGCGGAGCGGTCCCTCCGTAGCCTGCAGTGTGCTCTTGAACTGATCTAACTCTACCATTGCCATAGCAGATTCCTACTTTCTTCCACAACAATTCTTATACTTCTTGCCGGATCCGCAAGGGCAGGGATCATTCGGATAGATCTTCTTGGTATCGCGCTTCTTCGGAGCCTTCGCAAGCGTATCATCCTTGTTGGTTCCGGTCACCTTCGCGACCTCTTCACGTTCTACCTTCTGCTCTACACGGACATGCATCAGCATACGTACGGTATCTTCCTTGATGGAATCCGTCATCTCTCCGAACATATCATAGCCAACGCGCTTATACTCTACCAGAGGATCTCTCTGTCCATAGGACTGCAGACCGATACCCTGACGCAGCTGATCCATATCATCGATGTGAGCCATCCACTTCTGATCGAATACCTTCAGCAGTACCACACGCTCCAGTTCACGGATCTGCTCGGGATCGGGGAACATGGTCTCCTTCTCCTCATACAGATGAACGGCCTTCTCCTTCAGCATCTGCGCCATATCACCCTTGCCGAACTTCTTCTGCTGGGTCTCATCCAGCACGATACGCTCAAAGGGGAAGATCGGTGCCAGCAGCTGATTCAGCTCGTTCATATCCCACTCGTTCGCATGCTGATCTTCAGGAATGCACATATCCACGATACCGTCTACCACATCGTAGATCATCTTAATGACAACGTCGCGCATGTTCTCGCCGTCCAGGACGCGTCTGCGCTCTGCATAGATGATCTCACGCTGTTCGTTCATGACCTGATCATACTCCAGGACATTACGGCGGATACCGAAGTTGTTGCCCTCGATTTTCTTCTGCGCCTTCTCAATAGCACTGGAGAGCATCTTATGCTGAATCGGTTCATTGTCCGGTACATTCAGTGAATTGAACATGTTCAGCATCTTCTCACCGCCGAACAGACGCATCAGATCATCTTCCAGAGAGATGAAGAAACGAGACTGTCCGGGATCTCCCTGACGTCCGGAACGGCCACGCAGCTGATTATCGATACGTCTCGACTCATGGCGTTCGGTACCGATCACGTACAGACCACCTGCTGCACGGCTTTCTTCATCCAGCTTAATATCCGTACCACGGCCTGCCATATTCGTAGCGATCGTAACTGCGCCGTGCTGTCCGGCATCCGCTACGATGGCTGCTTCCTGCTCATGGAACTTCGCATTCAGTACATTGTGCTGAATGCCGCGTCTTCTCAGCATGCCGCTCAGTTCCTCGGAAGCCTCAATGGTAATGGTACCAACCAGAATCGGCTGACCATTCGCATGTGCTCTGATGATCTCATCGCAGATGGCGTGAAGCTTCTCTCTCTTTGTCTTATATACCACATCCTGATGGTCGACACGCTGTACCGGACGGTTAGTGGGGATCTCCACAACATCCATACCGTAGATATCGCGGAACTCCTTCTCCTCTGTCATAGCCGTACCAGTCATACCGGCCTTCTTCTCAAACTTATTGAAGAAGTTCTGGAAGGTGATCGTAGCCAGTGTACGGCTCTCACGCTTAACCTTCACCTTCTCCTTCGCCTCAATCGCCTGATGCAGGCCATCGCTGTAACGGCGGCCCGGCATGATACGTCCGGTGAATTCATCGACGATCAGAACCTCATCGTCCTTCACCACGTAGTCCTTATCGCGGAACATCATATAGTTCGCGCGCAGAGCAAGGTCAATATTATGCTGAATCTCCAGATTCTCCGGATCTGCCAGATTCTCGATCTGGAAGAACTTCTCTACCTTAGTTACACCCTCGGCCGTCAGATTCAGCTGCTTATCCTTCTCATTGACAACGAAGTCGCCGGTCTCCTTGACGTCCTCGCCCATCATGGCATCCATCTTCGTGAGTTCCGTAGCTTCGCCCTTCTTCAGGGTACGTGCCAGATAGTCACATACCTCATAGAGCTTCGTAGACTTACCGCTCTGTCCGGAGATGATCAGGGGCGTTCTTGCCTCATCGATCAGGATGGAGTCCACCTCATCGACGATCGCATAGTGCAGATCCCGAAGTACCAGCTGCTCCTTATAGATGACCATGTTATCACGCAGATAATCAAAGCCCAATTCATTGTTGGTAACATAAGTGATATCGCAAGCATAGGCAGCACGGCGCTCTTCCGGTGTCATACCGTTCAGAACGCATCCAACCGTAAGTCCCAGGAAGCGGTGAATCGAACCCATCCACTCCGAGTCACGTTTTGCCAGATAGTCATTGACGGTAACCACATGAACGCCCTTACCATCCAGCGCATTCAGAAAGGAAGGAAGCGTAGATACCAGAGTCTTACCTTCACCGGTACGCATCTCTGCAATACGTCCCTGATGCAGTACGATACCACCCATGATCTGCACAGGGTAGTGCTCCATTCCCAGGGTACGGCGTGCACCTTCGCGAACCAGCGCATATACCTCCGGCAGCAGAGAATCCAGAGATTCTCCTCCTTCCCGGCGCTTCTTATATTCTCTGGTCTTCTCACGCAGCTGTTCATCCGTGAGAGCCATCAAGCCATCGCGATAGCTTTCAATCTTCTTAACAAGAGGCATGATCTTCTTGCACTCTCTGTCACTTTGTGTTCCGAATAATTTTTGAACAAGATCCATTTGAACTGTATCTCCTATATTCATTCATTCTGCGGCATGTTACAACTGTCGAAGCTCGCCGCAAAGTCCACCGCATTACATTGTAACATTGAAATCCGCATTCGTAAACCCCATGCCGCAATAAGTTGCGTTCCACCATAGACGAACAGACATGATAAGTTCTCTGAGTTTTCTTATGATCTTTCAGATTTTTTTACATTTTTTGTCCATTTGACAATCCGTACGCACGTTCACTTTTCCACTTATCCACAGTGATTCACCGATTTTTCCACGATGATTTGCCGCCATTTTATGTGAAAATTTGAGTTATGCACGAAGTTATCCACATTATCCACATGTCATCATCCACGATTTGTTGACAACTCCTCCATTTCAAAATTGTGTGAACATTCTCTCTTTTCCGTCAATTCCTCTTGTGTTTTTTACTTTTTATGTTAGAATTGTCTTAGGTGATTCGGTTATTGTTGTTTGATAACTGACAATTTATCTTGTTTTTGTGATTATATCCCCATTTGTCAGCAGATTGACATTGAACCGGTTCACCAATACCCTGCAAAGGAGCTGGTTATATGCGTTTTATTATTACTGCCAGAAACATCGATCTCACGGAAGGCTTAAAGAAAGCCGTAGAGAATAAGCTCAGCAAGCTGGATCGTTATTTTACTGAAGGAACCGAAGTCAACGTTGCTCTCAGCGTTCAGCATGATCGTCAGAAGATCGAGGTTACGATTCCCATGAAGGGATCGATCATCCGCGCCGAGGAAGTTGACGCTGATATGTATGCCGCCATCGATCTGGTTCAGGAGACTCTGGAGCGCCAGCTTAGAAAGTATAAGACCCGCCTTCTTAACCGTGAACAGTCCGGTTTCGCTCCCGCCTACATCGAAGAAGCAGTTCCCGAGGAAGAAGAGGAGATCAAGATCATCAAGACCAAGAGATTCGCAATCAAGCCCATGGATCCTGAGGAGGCCTGCCTGCAGATGGAGATGCTTGGACACGATTTCTTCGTATTCCGCAATGCAGAGAATGATATGGTATCTGTTGTATACAAGAGAAAGAATCACACCTACGGACTAATCGAGCCGGAGTGCTGATGTATAACAGCGAAAGAGGAGGAAGCCGCCGCTTCCCCCTCTTTTCTTATGTGATACGCTGCGGATAACTCTCCTTTGTTCCCGCTATCCCAAGAGCATCCTGCTGCACTCATGAAAAAAAGGCACCGCCTAAGCGGTGCCTCTGATTCTTATTAGTCAATGACATTACGAATGCTGATGTAGCTTCTGTAATTCCAGGTAGAAACCTTGATGCCGGTACGCTCGTTGGATGCGTGAACCACCTGACCATTGCCAATGTAAATGGCAATATGTCCGCCGTAATATACCAGATCACCGGGCTGCTTGTCCGAAGAGCTTACACTGTAACCGGAACATCCCTGATCTGCGGAAGTTCTGGGAAGGCTGATACCGAAGTGCTTATATACCTGCTGAACAAAACCGGAACAGTCAACACCGGAGCTCAGGCTGGTGCCGCCCCATACATAGGGAACCTGTCCAACGAAGGAAAGTGCATAGTCAACGATGGCTTCACGAGTAGCACTGGTGCTCTCATAGTCTTCATCGTCATCTTCTTCCTCTTCTTCGTAGTACTCTTCCTCTTCTTCTTCCTCATCCTCGGAATCATCATCGGAATAGGTTACTTCCTCTTCTTCTTCATCCTCGGAATCGTACTCTTCTTCGTCTTCCTCTTCTTCAGCTGCTTCCTCTGCTCTGCGCTCAGCTTCCTCTTCAGCCTCCGCTGCTGCGATGGATTCCTCTGCCAGACGCTGCGCTTCCTCAGCTTCCCTCTCTTCTTCCAGAGAGATCGCCTTATCGAAGTCTACGCTGATCGTAACGTAGTCACTCGCTACATATCCGCTGCAGTCGCTGTCAATCTTCAACTTCACGAATCCATCGTCCTGAGAGAGGACATCATAGCGCTCATCCTCCGACAGAAGGGTTACCGTCTCGCTATCCAGACTTGCCTCAGAACGAAGACGAAGCGTCTCAGTGCTTACGGTAGCCTTCACACGGCCAACTTCAAATGCGATTGCCTCAGCATCTTCACCGGTCACGAAGTAGTTGGACTTCACATAGCCCTCAACACTGCCGGACTCAATCTGATACCAGGTGCTGCCGTCCTCTGCCTCTACAGTATCCAGAATCGTCGCTGCTGCATTATTGTACAGCTTACCGACGGGATCAGATTCCTCATCTGCTGCTTCGCGGACATTGACAAAGCTGTTCACCTGAGAGATTGCAATATCGTCATAGGGAGAAGCTTCATGCTTCTCTTCCGCAGCTTCATCGATCGTGCTGGCCAGCTCAACCTGGGCCTCGGCCTCAGCCTCGGTCATCTCATACTTGGCAGCACTGTTCGCCATTACATTGCGTGCGTTCAGATATGCTTCATTCACATAATCAATCGTTGCCACACCACTGATTCCCTGAGCCTCTGCGGAATTCTGCTGGAAGAGCAGGGCAATGCCTGCCAATCCATTCGTATTCTGTGCATATGCAGGTGTCGCCAGCGCCATAGAACCAATCATTCCAAGGCTTGCAACACGTAAGAATGCGCGGTTGAATTTCATCACTTATTACCTCCATGATCGTGACACATCCCATCTGAATCACAGACATCTGTGGATGATCGTCACAAACTTTAAGTGCTTTGTTAAATCAAATGTTACGCAAATATTACACTCATGAACGAATTATAACAATACACGTGTCATATGTCAACCGCGAAATTATAAACTTTTTGGAAACAATCGTCATATGATGCCATTTTCCGTTGAAATCGGACATTCAGGCATTGAATGCTGCTGCAATTGCCGCAGCTCCCTTCAGCACCTTCTCCTGCTCCAGGGCCGGGATATCATCTGTATGATCCCCGTATACCAGGGGAAGGATCTCTCTGCAGTTCAGGAGTTCCAGCAGCCCCCGGGCTGTATCATAAGGCTTCTCTGTATCTCGAGCCGAACCTCCGAACATGACAAGTACTGCCCCCTTCTTTTTCGACAAAGGAGATTCCTCATGCCGCAGGAACTTGCCGCAGAAGTAAGGCTGAAATCGGCTTGCCAGATTCAGGAAGCTTCCGGTCAGCTCCGAAAAGTAGATGGGAGAGGCAAACAGGATATGGTCACAATCCTGAAGATAAGCATAGATCTCCTCCATCTCATCCTTTCTGCAGCAGGAAGGATGGTCAAAGCAATACCTGCAGTCCACGCAAGGGTGCACATCCGCGTCGTAAGTGAATACCTCCTTCGCCTCTCCTTCCAGATGCTCCCGGATCCAGGCTGTCACCTTGGAAGTCTCCCCCTTCTTCCTGGGAGAACCATTGATAATCAGAGTCCTCTTCATTCCTCTATCCTTGCCTCCTTACATCGTCTTAGCCTTCACCGGAGGACAGAATCCCCGCGATGTATTCCAGGTTCCGCTTCGGAACATCTCTCTTGCCCAGGCTTCATATTCGGCAGCCTTCGTAATCTTCCTCAGCTTCTTCATGTCCTTCTCCGAATTCTCGAAGCTCTGAATCATATAGAACCAGAGTTCCTTCATATGATACAGAAGGTTCTTATCCCCGGAGAGTTCTCTCTTCTTCTCTTCATAGATCCGGTTATGGAAATGCTCAGCCTCCCGGATTCCGCAAGGACGCCCTTCGATCTCCGCCGCAAGTCCCGGATTCGCGATCAGTCCACGTCCCAGCATGATTCCCGTAAGCCAGGGATACCGTTCTTCCGGATACTGTTCCCGGAGTTCAACGACATCAGTAGTTGTAAAAAGATTCCCATTGTAGATCAGAGGATGGGCGCAGAGCGTCGCCGCCATATGGAAGACTTCCATATGCGGCAGCCCCTGATACTTCTCTGTCAGAAGTCTGGGATGCAGGATCAGTTCCGTCATCGGATAACGGTTGTAGATCATCAGCAGGCGTTCGAACTCCTCCGTATCCTCTACGCCGATCCGACTCTTCACCGAGATCGAGATTGGACACTGATCGAAAACCTGCTCCAGGAACGCATCCAACAGGAGCGGCTCCCGAAGGAATCCTGCACCGCGCCCCTTGCTTGTCACCGTCCCCGAAGGACATCCCAGATTCAGATTCACTTCGGTATATCCCATCTGCTCCAGATTCTTCGCCAGCATCACAAACAGATCTGCCTGATTCGTGAGAATCTGCGGAATCACACGGATTCCCTGATTGTTCGCAGGAAGGATGTCCTGCCTTTCTCTGGTCCTGAGTGCGCGCTCCCTGGAGGGTACGATAAATGGCGTGAAGTACTTATCCACGCTTCCGTAGCATTCCGCATGGATCCTGCGGTAACTGTAATTGGTAATGCCCTCCATGGGAGCCATATAGATCTTCATGTTTATCCACTCTCCTGAACATATTCCTTCCTATTATATCCTGCAGGAAGAATAATACAACATCTGAAACCGGCGGTATGAGCATTTGTCCAATCGAGTAGGAGGGGATTCTCCCCTCCTACTCAACCCGCAAGCGGACATTCCGCACTTTGTGCTCCATGTCCTTA
>R06__coassemble_1135_pt1 | contig 9197 bp, 8 predicted proteins | sample R06__metabat2_high_PE_029 | metagenome-assembled genome bin R06 | reverse complement strand
CTGAGGGATGTCCGCCTGCCGAGGCGGTTTTGCCTGATACAGGCGGACAACTCCTCTGAAGAATGTCCGCCTGCCGGGGCGGATTTGCCTGATACAGGCGGACAACTCCTCTGAGGAATGTCCGCCTGCCGGGGCGGTTTTGCCTGATACAGGCGGACAACTCCGCGGAGGGATGTCCGCCTGCCGGGGCGGATTTGCCTGATACAGGCGGACAACTCCACGGAGGGATGTCCGCCTGCCGAGGCGGTTTTGCCTGATACAGGCGGACAACTCCACTGAAGAATGTGCGCCCGCCGGGCGCACCAAAAGAAGCCCGCCGGTCCTCTCGAACCGCCGGGCATCTCACACATCCTATTCAAAGCTCTTGAAGAATGCCAGCGTCTCCGCTGCCTCTTCCCTGAAGTCTTCCTTCCTATTAATAAAGCCTTCCATGCTGCATCCGCCTTCGTAGCCGATCTCCTTCAATGCCTTGAAGTATACTTCATAGTAGGCATCCTCCGATACAGACTTGGGGAACCGCCTCCTCTCATACCTTGCGAAGTGGGTATGCACCAGGTAGTCCTTGCCCCTGTACATACTCTCTACCGTGTCCTTCTCCTGCTTGAGGTGGAAGTAGTCCTGCAGTCCCCGGATCCTGGGATGCTGCACCGCTTCGATCAGCTCGATCACATCGCCATAGGTATTGATCATATTGGTCTCCAACCGATTATTCGGCTCCAGGGCGATCGTGATGCCATACTGATCTGCCTCATCTCCGAGAAGTCCGCAGATCTCCACCAGCTGCCTGAAGGCATCTTCCTTTGCGAATCCTTCGGGACAGAGCTTGGCCCATGGACTTCCGAATACAGTGACCGGGGTCTCAATCTCAGCAGCATGTGCCAGAGCGCGCTTATAGTATTCCTTCACCTGTGCCATCGGTGTAGGATTCTCACCGCACAGACGGATATCGTTCGTGAAGAAGTTATTGCAGGAACCAACCGGCAGGGTCTCAGCCAGTAGTTTCCTGGTCTCTCGCAGACGCTCCGGGGTGAATCCCGCAATGTCGCCCAAGGGAAGTTCCACGTAATCATATCCGAGATCCGCCAGAATCTCAAAGTAGTCTTCCCCGATACTTCCGGGTTCACGAATCAACATATTGGTACAACAGCCGTATCTCATAACAAGTCCTCCTCATCTGCGATATCCATACGTCCGACTTCTTAATCTATCATATCTGTTTTTCATCGATACGTACATCGCCAAAATGAAATTTGATAATTTCCCTTAACCGTTCTATACTTATTCTATGATTTCTCCGACAGGAGGTTTGATACAATTATGAACGATTACCATGAATCCATTACGACTTCCTTCACCTGCAAGCTTCTCTATCTCGGTGCCATGGAGTGCGCCAAGTACCGCATGGTCCGCACAGACGCCCTGTCCGCCCGCATCCGCATCCCGGTGACAGCTCTGCTGATCCACCACCCGGCAATCGGCTATATCGTCTACGATACCGGCAACTGTGAGAACTGGCAGGAAGAATTGTTCGAAGACACGAGGAAGAACTTCCCCATCGTAGAATATAAGAGTCTGCAGGATGCTCTTGCTGAAGAGGGACTGAGCCCGCAGGATATCGATCTCCTCATCATGTCCCACCTGCACTTTGACCATGCAGGAAGTATCCGCATCTTCGCCGGTACCAAGGCAGGCAGCCATGTTCTGGTTGGCCGCAAGGAGTATGAGCGAGCCTGCCGCGTGGTAGAAGAAGGCTCCGGAACCGCCTACGTGGCAGAGCACTTCCTGGTGGACGGCATCCGGTACGAGTTTCTGGATGAAGACCGGGTACTCGGGGACGGTCTGAAGATCTTCCTGCAGAGCAGCCACTCGCCGGCCATGCTGGGACTTGAGATCTGCATCCCCGGAGAGCGTCCGCTCCTCTGCGTCAGCGACTCTGTCTACACGCAGGAGAACTACGACACCGGGCAGCCCCCCGCAAGCCCCAACGCCGCGAACGCAGAGGGCTTCACCGAGAACCTCGTCATGCTCAAGAAGCGGCAGGACGAAATCGGCGCTGACATCCTCTTCGGACACGACATGGCACAGGTCGAAGACATCTTACGCCGTTCAGGAATGTGTACCGAAGCGAATCTGAATCCCGAGCAGACGCCATAAATATATGACAACGATGTAATTGAACACCCACCAGGAGGAATTCCCATGAACTTTCAATATTATAACCCTGTCCAAGTCTTCTTCGGGGAAGGCTGCGTTGCCGCTCACCCGGAGATCTTCAACCGCTATGGGAAGAAAGCCCTCATCGTCACCGGACACTCTTCCCGCAGGAATGGTTCTCTTGATGACGTGCTGCAGGTCCTGCAGACACTGAGCATCCCCTGGGATATCTACGATGACATCAAGCCCAACCCCACGGTGGCAAGCGTTCGGGACGGTGCTGCATTTGCCAATGCACACGCCAGCGACTTCATCATCGCCATCGGCGGCGGCTCTCCCATGGATACTGCGAAGGGCATCGCCCTGCTTGCTCGCCAGAATCTGACCGATGATCAGCTCTTCGTCGCAAAGTATTACACCGATAACGTCCTGCCCATGATCATGGTGCCCACCACAGCCGGCACCGGCTCGGAAGTCTCCGAATATTCCGTACTGATGGACGAAGCCCGGCACACGAAGTCGAGCATTTCCTCGCCCGTCATCTACCCGAAGGCAGCCTTCCTCGACTATCGCTACACCCGCGGCATCGGCCACGACACCACACTCTACCCGGCACTCGATGCCCTCTCTCACTCGATTGAAGGCATCCTGTCGAAGCGCGGTGATGCTATGATTACGGCTCTCGCCCTGGAGAGCATCGCGACAATCGGCGATTGTATGGAGGACGTTCTCGCTTTCTGCCGTTCCGGGACGGCCCTCTCCGACTCCTGCCGCGAGAAGCTCCTCTATGGCGCCTACCTGGGCGGCCTGGTTCTGGCCCACACCAGCACCACGGTCGTGCATGCCATGGGTCACTCCCTGACATTCTCGAAGGGCATCGTCCACGGGCGGGCCAATGCCCTCTGTCTCCCCGGCTACCTCAAGTTCACAGAAGGCTCCGTCCCCGTGGCAGATTCCGATGCCTCGAACCCGGAAGTCGTACAGACCATCCTGCAGGCCATGGGCATGAAGAGCACGAACGAATTCCAGGCACTCTTCGATGAGCTGCTGGGTGAGACCGACCACCTGACCGAGGAAGAGATCCTCGAATTCACGAAGATTGTCAGCGCCAAGCGCAATGTCCCGAATTGTCTGGTCGTACCCGCGCCGACAGATATCGAGTACATGTACCGGCATCTCGCGGGGAGGAAGTAGAGAGCAGATGGCAAAGAGAACTCCCGTCAAACCACACTGTGGTTCTGCCGAGAGTTCTCTGTGCTCCTATTCTCCGATAATCAGTTCACTGTAAGGCAGACTCTCCATCCATTCGCACAGGTGCCGCCACTCATTCAGCTTATGATTCCGTCTGGAGTGATACATGTTCCTTAGGACCGCATAATTCATCATCACGGTCCTTCTTTGATCGTAGGACGATGGAAGCAGCTGAATCATCTGCCACCACTCCTCCTTATTATGCCCTTGATTGAAGGCGTCCCGGTGAGCATTCAATGCACCAATCACTGCGTGCAGCACTTTCTTGCTGTCTTCATTCAAATGCTCACACGAGAAGTCTTCGATTGTGAACTCTTTCGCGTGAATCTTATGCATCGTCGAGCAGGAATCTGCCACGGTTCCTACCTTGTAAGTATCGAACTCCTTCCACCAGTATAAAGGAGCCGTAAGATCTACATAGACGGTGATCATGCGCAGGAACTTCCCGTGGTCATTCCCCGCATTGGCAAGCATCCTCGCAAGCCGGAGGTCCTTCTCCCCAAGCCGGATTTCCTCCGCCCGAAAGTCCGAATCGATCTGATCCCAGGAATTCTTGGGATTGCGCATCCCGCGAATGGCAGCCTCCCAGCCAAGAACCTCTGCATTCTCTATCCGAATCATGCTCTCTTCCTCTTCTCTTCCCTGGGCAGCGCCGCTACGATCTCGATATAGCGCATCACGATCTCGTCATAGTTCTCCTTCTTATGCGGATACTGACAGGCCGAGCAATCCTTGTAGCCATTATCCAGATAGACATAGTCACCGCCGCATTCCGGTCCGAGCAGATAGAAGGGGCAGTAACAGAAGAGGCAGTTAAAGTTCTCAGGGTCAGCTCCCTTGTGACAGGGGAAGTATTCACATTCCCGGTTGGCAAAGTACTTATAGTGTTCAGACATCGTCGATTCCTCCCATCCATAGCGAGTTCATTTACTTCGTACGCCTTTTTCGTCCACTTGCCACCTTGAAAACAAAAAAGTGTCCTCCGAAGAGAACACGGGAAGACACCGAATATGTTGTCACATATCCTGATCAGCGTACTCCCGGTTCCGGCAAGAGTACCATCGCCTTCCACGTATCTGACTTATCCGCTGTATGCGGCATCACAGTGACCGACTCGCCGGGACTCTCACCCGATTCCGTGTGCTCTAAAGAGCTGAAGTACGATGTACGTTAATATATTAACATAGTCCTACATAAGATACAAGCTGTATGCTTAAAATTATACATTTTATAGGAAGTCAAATCGTCGATATTTCATTTTTGCTTGAGGAGAAGCGGCATCACCCGGATCTGCCTCAATATGCCTTCCTCTCAACCGGCCCTCCTCTCTATTTACTGTTCTTCACTTCTATGTTAATTTAGGAATACAGAATCTGCTGCGATCTCAGCTGCATGTTGTAAGTTGAGATTCCCCGCCGAGTCGCAGCCACAAAGGAGACAACTTCCCATGAACTTTCAGGACGCCGCCATCATTCTTGAAGTGATGAAAACCCAGAATATCAGCAAGGCCGCTGCCAATCTCTATCTCTCCCAATCGACGATCAGTACCAGGATCAAGCAGGTGGAGGAGGAACTTGGCACAGAGCTATTTCTTCGCGGCAAGGGACAGCGCTCCCTCACCCTGACGGAGGCCGGCCGAGAATTCCTCCCGGTAGCCCAACATATCCGCGCAGCTCAGGAAAAGATCGATCAGATGAAGGGACATGTGCAGACTGCCTTAAAGATTGCTTCGAATGAGAGTACCTACTATGAAGTCATCCAGCCCTTCTGCATCGACTTCAAGAGAAAGCATCCGGAAGTACAGTTATCCATCCAGATCAAGGATACTTCTTATGTCTATGAGATGCTCGAAAGCGGTACTGCCGACATCGGCTTCGCTTCCTACAATGCAGGGCATGTCGGGATTGAGATTCAGACACTGTATGAGCAGCATTGGTGCATCATCTCCGGCAGGGATCTCGCCAATGAGAATGGGGTCGTTGACCCGAAGGATCTGAATCCCACGGAAGAGATTTTCTACAATGTCGGCGACCTGGAGGAGATCTACCGCTGGCGGCAGAATCAATTGGGGTCCATGTTTGTGGGCACCATCCAGACTAACAGCTTCATCGAATCCATTGACTTCATCTGCGAATTCGGCGGTTGGGAACTCGCCACCATGACCTGGGCGAAGAAGATGCTTCCCCTCGGGAACTATCGAATCTACCAGATCAAGGAGCGCCCGGACTCCCGGCGCATCTGTCAGCTGACACCGTCCAGCAAGCTCCAGCGTGAGATTGAACTGATCTTCGAAGAAGAACTCCACACCTGGCTGAAGCACAACCGGCAGAATATGCCGCATGAATAGAAAGAAGGATGAGCGACATAGTGTCTGGCAGGAAAACTATGGCGGAAGAGGCAAAGGTCAGACTTGCAACATAATGTGCGAGCGGATTACTATGGCGGATTCAGCACAAAACAGACTTACGACATAGTTCTCGGGCGAAGCACTATGACGCCTGTGACAAAAGCTGAACTTGCAACATAATGTGCGAGCGGAACACTATGGCGGAAGAGGCGAAGGACCGTCTTGCAACATAGTTCTCGGGCGATACACTATGGCGCCTACAGCAAAAGCCGGATGAGCGGCATAGTGCGTGTGAAGACATCCTATAGTATATGACCATAAAGAGGCTGCGAAAAATGACAACTCATTTTTCGCAGCCTCTTTCTTCATATATTATATCGATATTGAAGCACCGGCAGCCGGAGCCTCAGCCCCTTCTACGCCTCTGCGCTCTCCGCCATCTCCTTCGTAATCTTCAGGAAGCGGTCCACTTCCTCATAGGTATGACAGTGCAGGGGAGACACACGGATAATTCCCTTCTCACCGATGGCATGCACCTGACGATCCGAGTAGTGAGATGCCTCCGTGCGGTCGTGAACGACCACGCCGCGCTCCTCATACATCCGGCTGGCCTGATGCAGCGGGATCTTATCGAAGACTACAGGCACGATCAGATCGTACCGGCTCAGGTCATCCATCTCGATCGGCACGCGGACACCCGCGATATCCAGGAGACCCGGAACTTCTTCGCTTCCGTGGAGCATACGATACATCAGCGCACGCTCGTGGAGCTCGATGATCTCCATACCCTTCACGTAAAGGGTGCGGCGATTGGTCTCATCGGGAAGCTCGTACTTACCGATGGATACCACGTAATCGAACATAGCCGACAGCATCGCGTACATGCCGGGAGCGCAGCCGCCCAGCTCCCAGTCGCTCTGGGGATCCTTGATGACCTTGCGATGCGGCAGATTCATCATACGCTCACTCAGCCAGCCGCAGCCTAAGCCTCTGCAGCCGCCGAACTTATAGGGTGCAAAATTGACTGCATCCAGGGGCGTCTTCTGCAAGTCAACGATTCCGTGGGGTGTGTGCTGTACCGAGTCGCAGACGATGTAGAGATCGGGCTTGATCTTGCGCGCCTCTCTGACCAGTGTCTCGATATCCACGATGCCGCCCGTAATGTTGGAAGTCAGGATCACGGACAGCAGACAGGTATCCTGATCGATCAGCTTCAGGATATTCTCCACCGGAATCACACCGGTGCGGGGATCCGCCTTCGCCACACGCAGTTCCTTGCCGTACTTCGCCGCAGGAACAGCAGCACCATCGAATGCAGAGGGATGCTCCATCTCTGTCGTTACTACGTTGGTTCCCGGAACATTCTCAAGAATATAACCGGTCACATCAAAGTTGATCATGGACGCAGTCATGGAAGTAACGATACATCCCTCGCTTGCGTTGAAGAGATCACGCATATCTGCAACCGCCCGGTCACGCAGAGAATCGATATAATCGGAGGTCTGACCGCCGTGACCATGGCAGTTGGGCAGTGCGTCCACCCGCATGAAGGCCTCGTCGGCACACTTAAGGCGCAGGGATCCTCCGGAATTATCGAAGAAGAGACGCTCCTTCCCTGTGATGGGATCATAGTTCAGATAGTAAAACTGATCGCGGACATAGTTCAGAAGGTCTTCCGGCATGACTTTGCCATTGGGAAATGCACATACTTTCGTCATCAGACTACACCTCTTTTCTTCTGCCGATTCCAGTCAGGATGCTGAGCAGGAACAGGAGGAGCAGGATAATGCAGTGGAAGCAGTAAGGAATCAGCTGCGTGAAGTCAAAGTTCGCTACACCGGCAGCCGTTGCAAAGGTCACACAAAGCATAGGACCGGTTCCGTAAGGCAGAATGCCGGAGATACCACATGCCGTACCATCCAGAATATTGGCGCCGCGGGTTCTCTCAATATTGAACTGCTTGGTTACGCGGCGCACCATGGGACCGAAGAACATAACGGCAGGGGAACTTCCACCGGCACATGCAGTGGCAATTGCGGTACCCAGCATGCACACCAGCTCACCGCTGCGCTCGCTCTTCACATGAGCCATGAATCCTTCCATCATCCGGTCGAAAGCACCCGTCACATTCAGAATCTCCAGAATCTGGAAGAGGAGAATAACATAGAGGAGCATATTCATCATACCGGACATACCGGCAACGATAGGACCACTATTAGAGAACATGCCATTCTGGGTCACATTGCCCTCGGCATCCATGACAGATACCACGGGAATCGTTCCAAGAACCAGATTCATGACTACACCAATGATGTCACATACGATCAAAGTAGATACCAGATCCCAACCCTTCAGCATCATAGCGATCATCACTACAGGAAGGATCAACAGCAGCAGGGACAGCTTCTGACTGCCATCGGCGGTGATCGCCTCTGCGCCGGATCCACCGGTCGTCATGAAGCCGAAGATGACAAAGAGAACGGCGGAGATGGCAGCAGAGATCAGAGAGTAAGGAAGACGAGTCTTCACAACATCACTGATCTCAGCCTCCTGCGTCAGCGCAGAACCGATGGTCGTATCGGAGATGGGAGCCAGGTTATCACCGAAGATCGCGCCGGAGATGATCGCACCGCAGGTCAGTCCAATATTGCAGTTCATGGCCATAGCCACAGGAATCATAACCGGAGCAACCGCAGTTACAGAACCGGAAGAAGTACCGCATGCAGTAGAGATCAGCATACAGGTAATGAAGCAGATCAGCGGAATGAAGGCCGCATTCAGATGCATCAGGCTGGCTACCCATACCAGGGAATTCACCAGACCGCTCTGACGAAGCAGCTGAGACAGGATACCTGCCATCAGGAAGGCGATAATGATGACACCCAGCATATGATTGGAGAGTGCACCGAAGGAGATCTCGCCGAAGCGCTTCTTATCCTTGCAAAGCAGGAATCCCAGAGCCAGGGCCAGGAAGGTGATCAGGCTGAAGCGCAGCATACCGCCGCCGCCGATCTTTGTACCCACCATCATGCCAACCACCATGAAGATGACCGGAATCCAGGGGCCGAAGGAACCACCATAGAATTCAATTTTCTTCTCACTCATAGTTCAACAATACCTCAATTCTTTAAAGCTCAACGCTTTAACGCGTTGGTGTATTATGATTATACCCCAGCATAAATTATTCATAAATTGCGAAATATGGATATAAAATATCGTCATTTATGATAATTGCGCATTAGAGATTCCCATCCGAATCTGTGTACAGATTTCATTCATTCTCTGCTTGCAATGATCTGCATCTACCTCACCGCCAACCGCCCAATCTCAAACCGCGATACTATCGCCATCTATATCGCCATCCCCATCTCCATCCCCATCTCAATCCCCATCTCAATCTCCATCTCGAGCGCTATCTCTATCTCTATCTCTATCTCTATCTCTA
>R06__coassemble_1123_pt1 | contig 9240 bp, 8 predicted proteins | sample R06__metabat2_high_PE_029 | metagenome-assembled genome bin R06 | reverse complement strand
TAGGCGATTGCAGCAGCTGCATCTGTAAGTTCTCCTACTCTTCCCAGGGGGATACCACCGGCCAGCTGATCCTGCTGTGCCTGCGGCATCGAGGAGAACATTCTTCCCTTCAAAGGTCCGGGAGCCAGACTATTCACCGTGATGTTGTAAGGTGCCAGACAATAAGCCAGGTTCATAGACATACCATTGATGCCGGCCTTGCTCGCTGCATAATTAACACCGACATTGCGGCCGGTACGTCCTCCGATAGAAGAAATCAGAACGATTCGACCGTATTTTCTCTCCATCATTGATGGTACAACTGCCTTGCAGGCATGAAATACACCTGTCAGATTCACATCAATGACTCTCTGCCAGTCGTCTTCCGTCAGTTCATAGATTGGTTTGTGACGGATGATTCCTGCCGTTGCCACCATGGTATCGATCTTGCCCCAATGAGACAAAACATCTGCAGCGACCTGATCACAGGACTCCTGCCTGGTAACATCGCATTGGCACAGCATAATATTCTCCTCAGAAAAGCCTGCCTCTTTTGCTGCCGAAAGAGCTTCCTGAAGTGCTGTAGAGGAGAAATCCGCAAATGCGACCTTTGCACCTTCTGCAAGCAGTCGCTTGCCTGCCTCCATTGCCATGTCACCTGCACCGGTAATCAGAACGATCTTACCTTCATAACGATTCATATTCATTCTTTCCTCCATTGATTATTGATCGATATCATCGGAGATTCCTATACTTCAGTTCTTATCTTTAGCATAATCATCTCATGTTTTTAATAATTTTACTATCAGATATATTGTTGAGCGAAGAAATTATATTGCCCATTTTTGCTTTAATTTTCGCTTTATTTATACTATTTATTTTGTTATGTTGTCATTTGTTGAAATTATATTGTTATTATTATGATACAGTCTGAAGTTTCTGTTTCTGAATTCTGTAGGGGTCGTCCCTGTCTTGCGTGCAAATAATGTATTGAAATAAGATACATTATCATACCCTACTCGTCTTGAGATCTCACTTACCGTCAATTCTGTTGTATTAAGCAGATTCTGAGCTTCTCCCAGGCGTACATGAATCAGGTAATCAATGGGCGAGCATTTATACTCCCGCTTCATCTCATGCACGACATAATATTTACTCACGTGCATACGCTCTGCCAGTGAATCCAGCGTGATCTTATCTGCATAATGCAGATCCAGATACTGCTTAATCTGCATGGCAAGATTCTGGTTTCTTGTCTTCATTTCCTTGCCGTAGGTCCTGATTACCCGGCTTGCCAGCAGGCAATAGCGTTCTACCAGCAGGATTACCATGGTCTCATAGTCTTCCTGCTTATTCACCAATTCATGGTAAATATTATTGCAGCAAGCCTGGATCTCCGATCCCAATTCCTCCGTATGTATTACCGGTACAACTCCTGTCGGCAGGATGACATTGGCCGGCAAATCGCCCAGGGGTGCAATGCTGCAGCTGATCTTCCAGGAGATCAACGGACTCTCAGGATTGCTTGTCTCTGAATGAGCGACTCCTCGATTAATGAAGATCATGTCACCACTGTGGATCTCGTAGACCCGGGAGTCGATTTCATATCTGCCGCTGCCGGACACAACATACTCCCATTCGCAGAAGTCATCATGTTGATGCATCCCGATATGCCAGCTATCATTGTCGGCAATTCGCAGATAGCGAATCAATTCGACCAAACGTGTCTGAGACATATATGTATTGCTGAAAAGATTCATATCAAAAGTAATCATGAATAACCTCCGTATGTTGATCAACCGCATTCTGCTATATATGTTGTAGTATAACACAGGTAGAATTACGTTGGTCCGAGAAATGGTATGTGACCGCATAAAGATAGCCGCCTCGGATTCGTCCTGTGACGCTTCCGCGGCGGCTATTCGTTACCTGCTCTTTGATTCATATATATTGGTCCTCCCGGGTGCTATGGTTGGGATTCCGATGGATTGGCATGCACGATTAGTGGCTGTAGGTCTTATAGTAGTCGGTTAACATGGCTTCCAGGGTTTCGAATAATTTCGTCATATCGTTGATCTCCTTTACTTTGATGGGGCCGGCGGTGGTCATGATCACTGCGATCAGATCTTACCTTCGATTTCGGGGTCTGCCTTGTAGGTTCCGTAGTAGGCTTCCAGTGCTTCTTCGATTCTTGCTAAGATGGTCTTCTTCATAGTGTTATCCTCCTTGATTGTATTTGTTGTCTGATATTTTGTCTTCTTTTCTTTTGTTGTCTATATAATAACGCAGATTTGTCAGAATGTTAAATACATATAATGGAGGTGTTGCGATACCTACCAGGTATAATAATGCAGATTTATGTCATTCAGTTGTGGTTTCGACCAGTTAAGGAAACATCCCCCGAAGTGGCCCAAACAGTGCGAAGTATGGTATAATTTTTGTTATAGTAAGCTGCTTTGCGGCGATTTGACTTTGCTGGAGGTGTGGTATGCGTAAGGTTTTGCTGGTGATTGATATGCAGAATGATTTTATCGATGGGGCTCTAGGTACTCCGGAGGCATCTGCGATCGTGCCTGCGGTACGGGCGAAGATCGAGGGCTTCGATGGGACGGTGATATTCACAAGAGATACTCATGGGGAGAACTACATGGAGACGCAGGAAGGACGGAATCTTCCGGTTCCTCACTGTATCAGGGGAACGGATGGCTGGCAGATCCGTCCGGAACTGGATGCGCTGCGTACGACTGAAGCGATCGATAAGGTGACCTTTGGCTCTTCCGAGCTCGGACCGATGCTGGTACAGATGAATGCAGAGGATGCGATTGAGAGCATTTGCGTGATTGGACTGTGTACAGATATCTGCGTGATTTCGAATGCGATGATTGCCAAGGCCTTCCTGCCGGAGGTTCCCATCTCGGTGGATCCGGCCTGCTGTGCCGGAGTGACGCCGGAGAGTCATCAGAATGCCCTGAAGGCGATGGCTGTCTGTCAGATTCGGATCGAGGAGAATTGACAAATGCAAAAAGCCCGGATCACTTTGAGCTTTTTGCCTCTTTTGTATTATTGGGTTTTTATCTTCTTTACACTGCTCCATGCAGAGTAATATTTGGTCTCGTCGACAGTTTTATATCCGCGGATCCTTACATAGTAAGTCTTGCCGGACTTCAAACCGGAGACCGTCGCCGATATCTTGGACTTAGCAGCTGTAACCGTCTTCTTGTTATTGGTGAAGCCACTGTTCGTTGCCACCTGAATCTGGTAGCCGGAGACCTTGCTGTTCTTCTTCCATGTAGGCGTCAGTGTCTTGGTCTTGGTGCTGGTCAGCTTGCTGATCGTAGGCTGAGACAGATAGTAATTGCTCTTGACAGCGGAATACTTGCTGTAATAGTTCTTACCATCATTATGTTTTACATAGCATCTTACCTTATAAGAGTACTTGCTGCCATTCTTAACATCCTTATCGGTATAAGTTAATGTATCATGTCCCTTTAGGGTCTTCACCTTTGTATATGTGCCGTCAGATTCCTTCTTATAAATCCGGAAGCCATCTGCACAGGATACATCGTCCACTGTAATCTTAATACCGGAAGAAGTACTGCTTAAGCTGATAGACGGTTTAAGATTCGTCAGACCAAGATAAACATGGGAATCGGAAGACTTTGTGTTAACAATTGCCTGGGCGGTATCTGCACTGCACTTACCGCTATAATATACGATAATCTCGGCATCATCAGCAGTTGCAGCGCCTTCACCTGTGATTGTGAGTTTTCCATCTCCATCAATCACCCAGGTCAGATCTCCATGTCGCGTTCTTTTCCGCTGAGCATTTGCTTCTCTCTTCCTGACAGTTAAGAGTATAGCAGGACGGGTGGAATTGGCTGAGTGAGAGGCTTCTCATTCTGACCTATCTGGATCAGCATGACAAAAAGAAATAGCATCCCAACCATCAAAGTTGAGATGCTATTTCTTATAGAATAAAACCTATGAGGGCATCCAAATTTGCATCCGGATACCCTATATGGCAGAGGGACCTTGAGAAATCAAGGTCCCAACTTTCAAAGTTTCAACAACCACTTAGGGGAACGCCCCTAAATGGCTTACTCCTTCGGAATATCGTCCACAGAGAGCTGCTTTGCTTTATTATTCTTCCATACATAGAGTCCGAGCGACAGTCCGATAACACCGTATACCATGAAGGTACGGAAGTATTCGCCAAGTACTGCCTGACCGAATACAGAGGATCCAATCTCAGGGCTGAGAATGAACATAGAATGGAACAGCAGACAGCCGGTGATACCCTGAGTGATAGATGCCTTATCGACAGATGCACCACCAACCAGGAGTGCGGCTACAGCGAAGAAACCGATATTGGTATGCGCCGTATAGGTATTCAGCGTACCGATATTCTGCAGATAGATGATCATACCCCAGGCAGCCAGAACCGTAGATATCACGGTTGCAATGATTCGGGTACGGTCAACATTGATACCATTGGATTCGGCAATATGCTGATTCTGTCCACAGGAACGGAAGTCCTGACCAAGCTTCGTTGTCATGATCCACTTAATGAATACCGCAAGCAGAATAAGAATGACGACCAAAACAACAGGCACCTTACGTACACTGCACAGAGATCCATTGGTTGCGATATTGTATGCAAAGATTGCAGCAAGAACCACGGCAATCGCCGTATACACAGCAAAGACTCCCATAGGAGACCGCTTTTCACCGGGCTTCAGTTTTTTGATAAACTGCTTCCAGATCATGTAAAGCGCAAACAATATACTTCCCGCCATCATAACAGGTGCGAAGGGCAGCTGGAATACATTATCCAGTGCATACTTCATATCGCCCATATCAACAGACATACGAATACCAACACCGCCGGACAGAATCATAACATGATCTGCTGCTACGGGGATGATCGCACCGATGACAAACAGGACAATGAACTGATAGATACCATTACCAAAATAACCTACGATCAGTGATGCAATCATCTCCTGACCTCTGGTCTTATTGAAAAGCACACCCGTCAGGTAACCACAGAAAGCAGCGATCGGGAAGGCAATCACAAGTGTCAGGATCAGGCTTGCAAGACCACTGAAATGAGTGATCTCGCCCAGCTGAAAGTACTGAACGGCGATTACTGCCAGCTGTCCGGACATGGCACCTACAACAATACCGAAGTTCATACCAAGACCGGCAACGACCGGGATGATCAGAGCGAAGATCAGGAAAGCATTACGATAGAAGCGGTTGCAGAGCTCAGTCAGGAACCAGTTAAAAGTAACGCCATCAGACAGGATCAATCCGAGAATAATGAAAACCCAGAACATTAAGGTAACAGCGTGATCGCCGATCCAGCGTTTCAGACTGAAGTTCTCATCCCCTGTAAATTTAATAAGAAAGTTCTTCATCAGCGGTCACCTCCTGCTTTTACCTTCGTCAATGCATACAGGATAACGCCGTTCTGAATGATGATACGCATGATATCCGACAGATCGGTTCCTGTGAAGATCTGATTGGCAACCGGCATAGCCGCCGTCATCAGACCCTGGAATACAATAACACCGATAATAACATTTCTTACACTTGCCTTGGATGCGGTAGCGCCGCCGACCAGGACTGCAGCAACTGCAGGGAATGCCATATTCAAAGGTCCGTTATAGAGCTGAACATAACCATATTCCTGTGCATACATGATGATACCGAGACCGGCAAGGACGGTAGAGAGCATATTCGCAAGCAGACGGCCGCGATCGATATCCAGACCTGCTGCATCAGCGAATCTGGGATTCTCACCACCGGCATAGATGGCGATACCCGCCTTACTGTTAAAGAAGATATTGATCGCAACAACGCCGAGGATGAATACCAGGATCGCGCCGGTGGGAACATTGATCTTCCCAATACTAAAGGATCCCAGATTAGAGATGATCTGAGCTGCGCCAAAGTTATCCAGCTGGATCGTCTCACGAAGGCCGGTACCAAGCATCCAGCCCATCTTACGGTTGGAGAAAGGAATGGCCAGCTAGAGAATGTTGAACAAAGCTACGATAGAGAAACCGGAATAAGTCGCGATCGTCATCTCCGCACCCTTTACTGCATTCATCAGTTTACCGTATATGAAACCGAGGATAGAGCAAAGAACAAGACAGAGGCCCATAGCCGCGAACATCAGAGTCCATCCGGACAGATCAATCTGCATACAGATGACCATAGCCATCAGGCCGCCTTCAATACCGACCGGGAGTGCGAAGTTAGGTCCGGTACCGGACTTGATTGCAGGTACCATAGCAAGCACAAGCAGGCCGTTCATGCCGACACGGCGAATAATATCGGAAAACAGGGTCGGAATCGACTGTCCCATAAAGTAAGCAGCAACCAGGATTACGATCAGCAATAAGGTAACCGCGAAGGTGGGGATGCCCACTCTGTCAATAAATGCTTTAAACTTAGCTTTCATCAGTTAGCAGCCTCCCTTCCCTTAGTTACATCCACACCGGACATCATCAGACCGAAGTCTTCATCTGCCGCATCCGGAGGCAGTTCTCCGATAATGGTACCTTCACACACGATCAGAATTCGATCACAGATACTTCTCAGTTCTGCCAATTCCGAACTGGTAACAACTACAGTTACGCCCTTCTCCTCTGCCATCTGCTTCAGGAGATCCAGAATCAGTTTCTTAGCACCGATATCGATACCTCGCGTCGGCTCCGATACAAAGAGGAACTCAGGGTCCTGCGTCAGAACTCTGGCCATACATACCTTCTGCTGATTACCGCCGGACAGAGCACCCGTATACTGGGAAGGTCCTGTACAACGGATATCCAGATCCTTGATCATCCGGTCGGCATTCTCCCGGATCGCCTTGGTATCCGCAAGCTTGAAGGGACCGATCTTATTCAGGAACTTGTCAGATGTCTGCATAGCTGTGAAGGCAATATTGACATCGATCGAGCTGTTCAGCATAAGGCCAACTCCCTTTCTGTCCTCAGACAGGAAGCCGATGCCGCGCTCCAGATTGTCCTTGGCAGACTTCATAGCAAGCTTCTGCCCCTTATAGGTCACTTCGCCGTCGGCAGGATACATTCCCATGATACCATTGGAGATACCCAGTTTGCCCTGTCCTGCCAAACCGCCGATGCCGAGGATCTCGCCCTTGTGGACAGACAGATTGACATCCTTCACGATCTCACCGGGCATATTCACACGGAGATGTCTGATATCCATAACGATCTCATCACTGATCTTGCGGCCGCCTTCGGCACGATCAAGCTGCAAGGCACGTCCCACCATCAGCTTGGCAATCTCAGGGGCCGTGATCTTGCTGGTCTCTCGGGTCTCAACGACCTCACCGTCTCGCAGAATGGTCACACGGTCGGATACCTGTATGATTTCATCCAGACGATGGCTGATGAATACGATACCGATACCCTGCGACGCCAGCCTCTTCAGAGCAGCCAGCAGGTTCTGAGTCTCACTCTCTGTCAGCACGGCCGTCGGCTCATCGAAGATCAGGAACTTCACACCCGTCTTATCGATTTCGCGGGCAATCTCAACGAACTGCATATGACCAACAGGAAGTCCCGCCACCATCGTATACTCATCGATGTTCATCTCCATCGCATCCAATGCCTTGCGGGCATCCGCATTCATCGACGGCATATCCAATTGCTCCAACCGCTTACCGAACACCTTCGACAAGGGTGTCGCCTTCGTAATCTCACGGTTCAGCTTAATATTCTCAGTAATCGTGAAGCCGGGGATCAGCATGAATTCCTGGTGCACCATTCCGATGCCCTTCTCCATTGCCAGATGCGGTGTCGTGATACCGGTCGGCTCATCACCGATCAGGATCTCACCGGTGAAACCACCAGTATTAAAGATCACAGGCATACCAAAGAGGATATTCATCAAAGTCGACTTACCGGCACCATTCTCACCAATCAGGGCATGAATCTCACCGGGACGGACTTCCATGTCGACACTCTTCAGTACCACATGTCCGTTGTAGGCCTTGCCCACATTCTTGAAACGTAATACTCCGTCTCCCATTCTCTCACCTTTCTTCCTTTTTCTTACAAATGCTCATATCAGAGTCCCGAACTCCGACGATAAAGAACTATATCTATAGATATTCACTTTAGAGACGACACGCAGGTACCGATCTTGCAGAAACCATCTATAATTATAGTCTATACAATAAAATGAAGGGGCGGCCTTGCTCATATCAAAACCGCCCCAATGATTCATATTTATGACAGATGAGCCATCATCCGGGTTCATCGTCTTTCAGAGCTGTTCTTCGATTACTCTGCGGGACCTGCAAGTTCGCCGAAGTTCAGGAATCCCTGCTGATATACGAAGTAGTTATCGAAGGAATTGCCGGTCTCAGGATCTTCGTAGTTAACGATCTCAACCGTAGTATCGCAGTAGTCACCGAGCAATGCTGCCATAACATCGGCATCAGCATCATCAACCAGACCTGCCATCCACAGGAATGCATATTCCGTAGATGCTACAGTATTAGCGATAGAAGCGGGAACAGCCCAGGTAGAGAAGTGACCGCCCAGACCCTTCTCATCGATCTTTGCCTGAATGGCATCGATGGTGGTCTGCAGGCCATTTACCAGATCTTCAGGGCTCTCGATACCGAATGCACTGGGGAATCCATGATAAGGGCTGGGGCAGCAAGGCAGAGGATAGTAAGCGCCTGCCTCAGCAACAGCCTCGATCAGCGGAACCTGCATGGAGCAGTTGGTAGCAAAGAAAGCGGTCTGAGTTCCGTACTGTTCAACCATCTTCGGAACATCCTCAAGGATGAACATCTGAGCACCGGATACACCGGCATCGGAAGTAGGATCGGGAGCGGTAGCATCAACGAAGGTCATACCAAGTTCTTCACACTTAGCCTTGATCTGATCACGGCAGCCGGCCAGAGGAGCCTGTGCCATATGACGAGGGAAGGAGTAGTGAACGAAGGTGGTGCAGCCCATGTTGTAAGCCTGCTCTGCAATTGCAGAACCCTTATTGATCTCATCGATGGATACAACGATATCAGCACGCTGAACGATATCATCTGCATTCTCCTGAGGAGTACAGAAGATTACCAGCAGGTCATCTGCGTCACGAGTCTCCAGAACCTTATCGATTGCTGCATCGGAACCAGGGCATGCCTGATTGATGATGCAGGCCTTAACGGAAGTATCGGAGCAAACCTTGGATACTACGGAGATGAACTGCTCCTGCTCG
>R06__coassemble_1032_pt1 | contig 9708 bp, 7 predicted proteins | sample R06__metabat2_high_PE_029 | metagenome-assembled genome bin R06 | reverse complement strand
GGGCATATAAGGATGGGAATCGCTGGATGATACCGGAGAATTATATTCGGGAGAAAGCGGGAACCGAGAACAGGAATGTCCGTTCTTTCAATACAACAGGCGTGTGCGATCCTCAGAAAGATTATATGGTTGACTTGGGGTCAAGGCTTTCTTTGATTAAGGTTTTAGTGAATCAGGGGAAGTATTTTACGATCAATCGAGCCAGGCAGTTTGGCAAGACGACTTTATTGAGAGCGCTGGCTTTGGATCTGAATCATGATTACTATGTGGTGAGCATGGACTTCCAGATGCAGATGAGCCATGCTAAGTTCAAGAGTGAGAATAGTTTCTCTTTGGCATTCGCCAGGGCCTTTGTGCATTCCTTCAAGGCGAATGCCAATTACCAGGAAGAAAAGTACGGAGACGTGGTCAGAGCATTTGCGGAAAGCTATGTGGTTGGAGGTGATTCCTATGAACTTGTGGAGCTCTTTCAGGCATTGAGTGATTTCTGTTCTGCAATTCCGCAAGAACTGGTTCTTATGATCGATGAGGTGGATAGTGCGACCAACAATCAGGTCTTTCTGGACTTTCTGGCGCAGCTGAGAGGCTACTATATCAATCGGGACCGATTTGATACATTCCATTGTGTGATTTTGGCCGGGGTCTGTGATGTCAAGAATCTGAAGAGGAAGATGCGTCCCGATGAAGAACACAAGGACAACAGTCCCTGGAATATTGCAGCTGACTTTGATGTTGAGATGAGCTTCTCTGCCGTACAGATTGCGGAGATGCTCGGTCAGTATGAAGAGGACTATCATACAGGCATGGACCTTCGGCAGATGGCGCAGGAGATCTACGATTATACATCCGGTTATCCTTATCTGGTTTCGAGGATGTGTCAGCTGTTGGATAAGCTGAGTAAGGATGGGGATGAGGCAAAGAGCTGGACGCATGCCGGTGTGTTGGATGTGGTAAGGATGTTGGTGCGAGAGTCCAATTCACTCTTTGATGATATGGCGAAGAAGCTGAAGGATTATCCGAAGCTGCGTGATATGATTTATGATATCCTCTTCTGCGGCAAGAGTATCCCATATAATTTGGGGACAGAATTGACTGCTATTGGTTCTATGTTCGGATTTCTGAAGAAAGAGCAAGGGCAGGTGGCGATTGCCAATCGGATCTTCGAAATCTGGTTTTATAATCTCTTTATTGCAGAGGAAGCGTTCTCCAGCGAGACCTACAATGAGGGGCAGAGAGGGAAGGATGACTTCGTTCGGAATGGACAGCTGGACATGGAGCGTGTCCTGAAGTCTTTCGTAAAGCACTTTACAGAAAGCTTTGCAGGAAGTACAGATCAGTTTATCGAGGATAATGGAAGAAAATTGTTTCTTCTTTATATACGGCCTCTCATCAATGGAACCGGCAATTATTATATAGAGTCACGGACCAGAAGCATGGGACGGACGGACTTGATTATTGATTATCTTGGCAGACAGTATATCGTTGAGATGAAAATCTGGCACGGGGAGGAATATAATGCCCGGGGCGAGGAGCAGTTGATGGGATATCTGGAGGATTATCATCAAAAGGTAGGGTATATGCTGAGCTTCAACTTCAATAAGAAGAAGGAAGTGGGTGTGAAGGAGCTGCACTTTTCTAATCATACGATTATCGAAGCGGTGGTGTAGACGGAAGCGGAGGAAATTCTGCTGTGCAAGGTGATTCCGCTGCTCAATCAATAAGGAGGACATGACGATGACATATCATCTGAAGGCAACATTCAAGGGCTATGGAACTATCACTGCGGAACTCTGGCCGGAGACTGCCCCGATTGGCGTGGCCAGTGTGAAGGATCTGGCAGATCGCGGCATCTATGATGGGCGGACCATCGAGCGGTTGGAACCGGACTTTATCATTCAGCCCCTGTTCTATGATGGCAGGGATCCGGAGATCGATATCATGATTGCGCCGGAATATATCGCTCAGCGCGGTAAGGAGCATCTGCGCTTCCACAGGGGGACGGTTGCTCTGGCAGGGACCGCGGACGAGGCTTCCGGAAGCCAGTTTTACTTCGTCCTGAAGGAGAAGGAACGTCTGAACGGCAACTTTACGGTGATTGGTAATGTCATCGATGGCTTCGATGTGATGGAGAAGATGGAACAGGTGGAAGTGGTCGAGCTTCTGGAAGGCGGATTCACTTATCATCAGCCGAAGGAACCGATCTTGATGGAAAGGGTAATTGTTGAATAAGAAGAGGTATATGAGCACGGGATGTCTGAGGAAGATGCCCGTGCTTGTTGATTTATGCAGAAAATTGATGAATGAGCATTTTCTGAAACTAATTTGTCTGAAAACACTTGACAATGTGTGCGATATGACAATATAATTTGGGATATAGCTGAAAAATTTAAAAATTTAATATCAAACTTAACATAATAAAGCGAGATACAATATTTTTGGAAAGTTTGATAAAGAAATAACGACAGAATCTTTGTTTTGTTAAACACAATTATATGATTTATAAAATAATCAAAAGAGGAGGAACCCGGAGATGCCGAAATATATTCTAAAACGTTTATTGCTGTCATTTCTTACTATGTTCATCCTGATCGTTCTGACATTTGCTATGATGCATGCAGTTCCCGGCGGCCCCTTTACCTCTGAGAAGAAGGTGACGGCCGAGGTGCAGGCGGCGCTGAATGCCAAGTATCATCTGGATGATCCGGTCTATGTTCAGTTCGTCAGTTATTTGAAGGATCTGGCTCATGGTGACTTCGGTATCTCTTACCAGTATCAGGGCAAGAGCGTGAATGACTTCATCCGTGATGGATTCCCGGTATCCGGTAAGGTGGGTCTGGTGACAGCATTGTTCGTCATATTGACGTCCATACCTATGGGAATCGTAGCTGCCTTGAAGAATGGAAAGTGGCAGGACATGTTGATCATGACGGTGGCGACGCTGGGTGTAACGATACCATCCTTCGTAATCGCTACCACCCTGATGTATGCATTTTCCTATAAGCTCGGGTGGCTGCCGATTACGGGACTGGATAGCTGGAAGGGGTACATCCTGCCGGCGATTGCCATGGGCGGTTACTCGCTTGCCTTCCTTGCAAGACTGATGCGAAGCAGTCTGCTGGAGGTGATGGGACAGGATTATATCCGGACGGCGAGATCGAAGGGTATCTCAGAATTCCGGACGATCGTGGTCCATGCGCTCCGCAATGCGATGGTTCCGGTAATCACTGTTCTTGGCCCTACGATTGCGAATCTGGTTACAGGTAGTTTCGTTATTGAGAAGATCTTCGCTCTGCCGGGACTTGGTATCTACTATGTAACCAGTATCAATAACCGAGACTATTCAACGATCATGGGTGTGACGATCTTCTATGCTGCATTCCTGATTGCAACTGTATTCATTGTGGATATATTCTATTGTTTGATTGACCCGAGGATTCGTTATGAGTGATAAGAAGATGAATGAAGCGGTACCCGATGCAGTGACCTTTGATCAGATCGAAGATCCCTGGGGTACCCTGGAGAATAAGGAAGAGGATAGGGAGAAGATATACAGTAAGCATCGGACCTTCATGCAGGATGTATGGTATCGATTCTATCGGAAGCCGACTTCTCTGTTTGGCCTTGTCCTGATCGTGATCGTGTTGGTCTTCTCCTTGTTGGGACCGGTGTTCTACCCGTACACTTACTATGATCAGGATCTGAATTATGTGAATATGCCTCCCTTCTTCCAGGCGGTTTCTGCTGAGGGTGGATACTTCTATATTACGAGCACCCAGAAGGTGATCGAGGTTGATGAGAAGGGCAATCTGATCGGACCGCTGACGAGAACAGCATCGAAGGATGCGGATAAGCAGATGATCTTCGATTACAACGGCAAGGAACTGGTGATGGATTACAGTGCGCAGCCCTTCACCTTGTTGGATGCGGATGGCAATCGTATCACTGAGACGAAGTTCATGTGGAACAAGACCTATATCCTGGGCGCTGATTCCCTGGGACGTGATATGATGGCCCGTCTGATGTTCGGTGCACAGATCTCTATGTTGGTGGCAGTGATTGCAGCACTGACGAATCTCTTCATCGGCGTTCTCTACGGCAGCATCTCTGCTTACTGTGGCGGTACCGTGGATGCGGTTATGATGCGTGTCGTTGATATCATCAACACACTGCCGCTGACGCTCTATGTTATCATGATCAAAGTCTTGATGGATGACTCGGGTATCATCAGTATCATCATTGCTCTGGGTACGGTATACTGGGTCAACATGGCCCGTGTTGTCCGCGGCGAGATTCTGTCCCTGAGAGAAAGAGACTTCGTTATGGCAGCGAAGACCATGGGAAGTTCTACCTCCTATATCATGCTGCATCACCTGATTCCCAATGCCATGGGACCAATCCTGGTCACTATGACGATGCTGATTCCTTCCGCTATCTTCATGGAAGCATTCCTGTCCTTTATCGGACTTGGTATCGCAGCACCGTTGGCATCCCTGGGAACCATGTGTAATGATGCACTCCAGACACTGCGAACTTCTCCTTATCAGTTGATTGAGCCGGCACTCCTGATCTGTATCCTGATGTTCGGTTTCAACTTTGTGGGTGATGGTCTTCGAGATGCTCTGGATCCGAAGATGAAGAAGTAAGTGAGGAAATGTTATGAATTCTGAAGAAGCATTATTGCAAATTGAACATCTGCACATTTCCTTTTTCACCAGCAATGGTGTGGTTAATGCTGTACGTGATGTCAATCTGACATTGAATAAGGGCGATGTGCTGGGAATCGTAGGTGAGAGCGGATCCGGCAAGTCGGTTACAACGATGTCAATCGTGAAGCTCCTGGCAGGAACCGGACGTGTTACCGATGGTAAGATCCTCTTCCATGGGGAAGATCTCGTAGATGCGAAGACGAAGGAGATGCGTAAGATCCGCGGTGAGAAGATCGCTGTAGTATTCCAGGATCCTATGAGTTCTCTGAATCCACTAATCCCCATCGGCAAGCAGATCGAGGAGATGATTCATGAGCATCATAAGAATCTGTCGAAGAAGGAACTGAAGGAAGAAGTATTGAAGCTTCTGCGTCTGGTTCGTATCCCTGAGGCTGAGAGCCGCTATAAGTCCTATCCCCATGAGTTCTCCGGTGGTATGAGACAGAGAGCGATGATTGCAATGGCTCTGGCCAATAAGCCGGAGATCCTGATTGCAGATGAGCCGACGACAGCGCTGGATGTTACGATTCAGGATCAGATTATGAAGCTGATGAAGAATCTGCAGGACGAGTTCAATATGTCGATCATCTTCATCACTCATGACCTGGGTGTCGTGGCAGAGATTTGTACGAGAGTTGCTGTTATGTATGGCGGTATGATAATGGAAGAGGGATCTATCGATGAGATCTTCGAGAATCCCCTGCATCCCTATACGATGGGACTTCTTGCTTCCGTGCCTGACATCTCACAGGATAAGGGGAAGCGCCTGCAGTCGATTCCCGGAAGCCCGCCGGATATGCTGAAGCCGCCGGCAGGATGTCCCTTCGCACCGAGATGTCTCTATGCGAGAAATGTATGTAATCAGATGGTTCCGCCTCGTACCGAGATCTCTGAAGGACACAGTGCTCTGTGCTGGCTGATCTCGCCGGAAGCTCCGGAGGACAATCCTGTCAAGGCAGCGATCCGTGATCGAAACCGCTAAGGAAGGGGAATACTATGGCTACTGAAAAGATATTGGAAGTAAAAGACCTGGTGAAGCATTTCCCTGTGAGCGGTCATAAGAAGGAAGTTGTTCATGCTGTAGAGGGTGTCAGCTTCTCCGTAGAGAAGGGTAAGACCTTCGGCCTGGTTGGCGAGAGCGGCTGTGGTAAGAGTACCTGTGCCAGAACCATCATCCGTATCTATGAACCTACGGCAGGACAGATCCTGTTGGATGGTATGGATATCAGCCATATGTCTCAGAGACAGCTGCAGCCTTACAGGAAGAAGATGCAGATGATCTTCCAGGATCCCTATGCATCGCTGAATGCAAGAATGACGGTGCGTGACATCATTGCCGAGCCGGTCATCGCGCAGAATAAGTCTATTAATAAGAATGAACTGAACGATAGAATCTATGAGATTCTGAATCTGGTTGGACTGAACCGTGAGCACGCCAGCCGATATGCGCATGAGTTCTCCGGTGGTCAGCGACAGAGAGTCGGAATTGCTCGTGCTCTGATCAATCATCCGGAGATCATCCTCTGTGATGAGCCAATCTCGGCACTGGACGTATCGATTCAGGCGCAGGTAGTAAATCTGCTGAAGGAGCTGCAGGACAATATGCAGCTGACCTATCTCTTCATCGCTCACAATCTGTCGATGGTGCGCTATGTGTCCGATGATATCGGCGTAATGTATCTGGGCAAGCTGGTCGAGGTGTGTGAGGCGGCTGAGATCTATGAGCATCCGCTGCATCCTTACACGAAGGGTCTGCTGAAGGCGATTCCGATTCCCAATCCCAAGCTGGCTCGTCAGAAGACCGAGAGCAGTATTCCGGGCGATATTCCAAGCCCGATCCATCCACCGGAAGGATGTCCTTTCCACACGCGCTGCAGTGAGTGCATGGCAAGATGTAAGGAAGTGGCGCCCATACTTAAGGATGTGGGCGGCGGACATATGGTGGCGTGTCATCTGTATGACTAATTGAATTGAGTACAGTGCAGTATAGAGAAAAGGGCTGCACGGTATTATCAATAAGGCAGAGAACCGTATGTGGGGGGCATTACAACAGATATACGGTCATCTGCAATTAGGAGGAGGAAGGAGAACTCTTCCTAAAACAAGTATCCCATTCATAAAGGAGGAAAATTTATGAAAAAGTTCGCTAAACTGACGTCGCTGCTTCTGATTGCAGCTATGGTTCTGACCGCATGCGGCGGAAGCTCAAGTACGGCTTCTACGACTGCGGCTGCTGAGGCTGAGACTGAGGCTGCAGAAGCTGCTGAGCCTGCTGCAGAGGCAACCGAGACCTCTGATCAGTCCATCATCTTTGCACTGAACTCGATTCCCGAGTCCATCGATCCCGGTCTGACTTCCGAGACCTATGCATCTCCGATCCTGTACAATGCATTCGAGGGTCTGATCACCTACGATTCTGACAACAACATCATCCCCGGCAATGCTGAGAGCTGGGATGTAAGTGATGATGGCCTGGTTTACACCTTCCATATTCGTGAAGGACTGAAGTGGTCTGATGGCTCCGATCTGAATGCCAATGACTATGTATATTCCTGGATCCGTGTTATCACTCCCGAAGCAGGTTCCCTGTATGCGGACCAGATGCTTCCTTACATTGCAAATGCTCAGGAGTACTACAATGGTGAGTGCTCTGCTGAGGACGTTGGTATCAAGGCGATTGATAACTATACGCTGGAGGTTACTCTGCTGAATCCTACTTCCTACTTCCTTGGACTGCTTGGCATGTACACCTACTGCCCTGTACAGCAGGCAACGGTAGAAGCGAATGGTGATCAGTGGACTCTGAGCCCCGAGACCTATATCTGTAATGGTCCCTTCGTTGTTACTGAGATCAACTTCAATGATAGCTATGTTATGGCTAAGAACCCCTACTACTGGGATGCTGAGAATGTAAAGCTTGAGAACCTGACCTTCAAGTTCATCGCTGATACGACTACTGCCCTCAATTCCTTCGAGGCCGGCGAAGTTGATGGTATCTGGGAAGTTCCTTCCGATGATCTGCCTACTCTGCGTGCAACCAGCGATGAGCTGATTACGGTTCCTTCCTTCGGTACGACCTACCATCTGTTCAACTGCTCCGTTGCTCCTTTCGATGATGTCAATGTTCGTAAGGCATTCAACCTGGCAATCGATCGTACCGCTCTGATCGAGAGCGTTCTTGGAACTACTGATGAGCCCGCATATGCACTGGTATCTCCAGGATACGTTGTTAATGGTGTTGACGCTACCGACGGCAGAGGTACTTATGGTATGAGCGCTACGGCTGATGTTGAGGCTGCACAGCAGGCTCTGGCTGATGCCGGATATCCCAATGGTGAAGGCTTCCCTACCATCACCTACTACTACAGCACCAACGATACTTATAAGAAGACCGTTGAGGCACTGGCTAACATGCTGGAGACCAACCTGAATATCACCATCGAGCTGAAGACCGCTGACTGGGCTGTATTCTATGAGGATGTTCAGAATGGTGACTATCAGATCGCACAGATGGGCTGGGGCGGTGACTATCTGCATCCTATGACCTTCCTGCCTCTGTTCGTAACCGACAATGTTAACAACAATGCATTCTTCTCGGATCCTACGTATGATGAGCTGGTTGCTGTTGTTCAGAATGAGACCGATGATGAGGCTGCTCTGGATGAGATCCGTGCGGCTGAGGATGAACTGATGAGCCAGTATGCGATGCTGCCTCTGTTCCATCGTTCTTACAACTACATGATGAAGAGCAATTGCCACGGCTACTTCCGTACTCCTCTGAACTGCCTGTACTTCCGTGAGGCATATGTAGACTAAGGACAGATAATTCTTCAGGAGATCTGTAAAGAGTTTACAGAAGAATTAAATCAAACATTAGACGAGCCTGGGATTTCTCAGGCTCGTTTTTTGCTGCACAAGCCCGGCAGGTGTCAGACGAGCTCGCTCGTATGACATCTGCCGGGCGTAAGGACATGGAGCACAAAGTGCAGAATGTCTGCTTGCGGGTCTAGTAGGAGGGAGAATCCCTTCTTACTCAATTCTCTTCATATAAAGTGGGAACCGGGGACTAAACGATTGAAAACCGGAGAGAGTAACCAGAGAAGACGTGATCTTCAGGTATTGACAATGTAAGTGGCATCTTGTATGAATAATTAAGTATCCAATAATAATTAAGTATCCAATATGGATACTTAATTCGAATAGGCAACCAATATGGATACTGAGGAGGAAATATGGATATCGCAAGTATCTATCGGGAGATTGCTATGATTCTTCGTGGTCTTGGTGCGGAAAGGATATTCCTTCTGGCGTCGAAGATCCGGAAGCTGGGTGATAGGACCTGTGTGGCCGTGGAGGTTATTGCGGATACTGTGCCGGACATGGCGGTGGCGCTGACCAGGATTCAGGGGATCTGCCCGGACCTGGACTGCAGGCTTCTGGACGGAGCGGAGGATGCAAACTATGATCTCTGGCGGGAAGCGGAGGAAGACGGGATACAGTTATGAGCGGGCAGAGCATTTGACGGTAATGCTGTATGTCCAGAGGATTCGACAGAATCAAGCACCGAAGATGAAGAGCGCTAGCAGGTAATGCTGTATGTCCTGTGGATTCGACTTGGTCAATATGAGGTGACAAGATGACGGAATGTGAAAAATTAGATGCGGGTCTCGAATATGATTTCTGGGACGAGGAAGTGAATGCAAGGAAAGCCGGTGCGATGGTGCTGTGCAAGAAGTTAAATGCGCTGGATCCGCAGGATGAGGATGCGATTGCGGATACGCTGCGGGAGATGTTCGGCAGCGCCGGGGAGTCTCCCTGGGTTGGACCGAACTTTCAGTGCGACAATGGCAAGAATATCCATGTGGGAAAGCACTTCATTGCGAACTTCAATGTTGTTATTCTTGATATCCGCGAGGTGAGAATCGGGGATCACTGTATGATCGGCCCCAATACGCTGATTACAACGGTGAATCATCCGCTGTCTCCGATGAAGAGGCGCCAT
>R06__coassemble_976_pt1 | contig 10017 bp, 8 predicted proteins | sample R06__metabat2_high_PE_029 | metagenome-assembled genome bin R06 | reverse complement strand
ATTGACCTCATGTTTTGCACAAATTGAACAAACCGGCATACGGGAATCATTGCACGATTTGAGCATCTATTCGTGTGTGATTCGCAAATCGTGCAATAAATATAAGAATTCATGCAATGAATCCGGGAGAAACTTCTGATATGATATAGGTGTTGAATTATAGGGGAAGGGGATACTGCTATAAGGAGGTGGTTCTATGTCTGATAATCAGGAGAAAAAACAGAAGCTTGAGTGGGGCTCCGTGGACTGGATCTATGAACCAGCGGAGGATTCCGCGGATCATATGCGTGTAGGAATCTCTCATATGAATCCCGGTACCTACCAGACCAGACATATTCACTACGGTGATGAACAGATGATCTATATCATCAGCGGTCAGGGCAAACAGAAGATCGGTGATGTGGAATATACGATGGAGCCCGGCAAGGTCTTCCATATCTCTTCCGGAATGGCCCACGAATCTTCGAATGACGGGGAAGAACCGATTGTGAAGCTTCTGGTGTCGATTCCCGCTATTACAGCAGCCCCGAAGGTCCGCAGGAATGAGTCTGAGCGCGTGAAGAAGCAGGAGAGTGTCGATCCGAAAGCCTTCCTCAGAGATACTGTGAAGGAGATGTTCCGCAGTATGCTGACTTCTCTTCGCATGCCCCTGGCCATCTTCGATGCCGACAATGAGCTGGTCTACCGGACCTATGACTACCCGACCTTCTGCAGGAATCACTGCGGTGTCCGGGAGGATGTCAACCGATGTCCCTTGATTGGAGAAAAACCACACTTCACGCCCCCGATCTATGAAGGCGTATCTGCCTGTGCCTGCCAGTATGGCTTATGGGTCTATACGCTTCCGATCGTGGCAGAGGATGAATTCCTCGGCTACATTCAGGCCGGTCATATCCGTACCGGTGCCTCGGTCGCTGTGGGGGAAGTTCCGAAAGATCTTCCTTATCAGACACCGGACAGCACAGTTCTTGGAATCATCGAGGTTATGAATAAGCTCTCAGAGTCCATCCGCAATCATTATTCCTTCTGCCGTATGCAGGCAGCTCTTTCCCTGAACACGAGGGAACTGTCCGATCAGAGGAAGGCAGATATCCTGCTGCAGGAATCGCTGAAGACTTCGCAGGATCAAGCATTTAATCTTCAGATCAATCAACACTTCCTCTTCAATACACTGAGCACGATTGCAAGTATGGCAATCAAGGAAGATGCCATGGAGACTTACCAGGCTGTTGGAGATCTGGCTCAGCTGCTGCGCTATACCCTGAGGACAGATTCGAACTTTGTTCCTCTATCGAAGGAACTGGAGTATGTTCGCAATTACCTGAATCTGCAGAAGTTACGGTTCGGCAAGCGCTTAGAAGTCAACTATGAGATCCTGGGCGGTCTGGAAGAAGAGCAGGTCCCCTTCAACTTCCTGCAGCCGGTGGCGGAGAACTGCTTCAAACATGCCTTCAAGGACAGCCGTGACAAGATGAAGATCTTGATTCGGGTTGACGCTGACGCCGAATATCTCTACTTCACGGTTCGCGATAACGGCAAGGGAATGACCAAAGAGCGTGTGGCACAGTTACAGGAGAAGATTGCAACCAGCAAGTCCGACCGTGGAACTACCATGGTGGTAGGCAAGCTGCGCTCTCTCTATGGAGATAAGGTATCTTACGATATTGATTCCAATGAGAAGGGAACGACGGTTCGGATTACTATCCCCAGAGAGGAGAAGAAGCATCGTGCGCAAAGTATTATTGGTTGATGACGAAGGATCCCACAGCGAGATAATCCGTTTCTTCATTCGCAAGAATAATCTCCCACTGGAAGTTGTGGGAGAAGCAGGAGATGGGGAGCGGGCGCTGGCCATGATCAAGAAGATGAAGCCGGATATCGTCTTCATGGATATCGAGATGTCGGGGATGAACGGACTTCAGGTGATGGAGCGTGTCCGCAAGGAATATTCCGGCAAGATTTCCTTTATTGTGGTGACAGCTTATGATAACTTTGACTATATTCAGAGAGCACTTCGCATGGGTGCCAGCGACTATCTGCTGAAGCCTGTCATGTATGAACAGTTCTGCGATTCTATGAAGCGGGTCATCGGATACCGTTACTCAGACAACCCGGCATTCAATCAGGCTCTGGAGTACATCGACAATCACTTCGCTGAGCAGATCTCTATGGAAGATCTGGAGATGGTACTGAACATGGGCAGCAGCAATATCGCAAGAATGTTCAAGAAGTACCTTAATCAGAGCTTTGTTCCTTACCTCAACGAAGTGCGCATGCGCAATGCCTGCCGCCTGTTGGACGAAGGCGTGGCCATCAAGGAGGCCGCGGATCGCAGCGGATTCAATAATCTCAATTACTTCTATCGGGTATTCAAGGCGGCCTACGATATGACGCCTAAGGAATATGTGGAGAAGAGGCAGGATTGAGTATCAGGTAAATACTACGGAAGAGGGCATTATATTAGAGGAGAGTCCCAATGGGGCTCTCCTCTAATATTTTAATTTTAGTTGTTATACCAACGGTTTGTGCATTTCCAGGCGGCTATACTTTAGCCAGATAGAAAAGAAAACCACCAGGAGGACTTCGATAGGATGAATATGGGTATGAATAATGTGACGGTGGACCAGCGCGCAAGTTACCATTCTCTCAGTGTCTTCCTGATGATCCGGTCTACGTCGCGTCTCGCCTCTACGCATTCCCCGGCTCTTTCTTTCTCTGCCTTGAACATGAGTCCGAGGACGAAGGAAGAGCCGATCGGCAGCAGATTGGTGATCAGCTTCTGCGGATAGATATAGTGGGAGCAGCAGTCATAGGTGTGCGGTTCGAAGCCGTAGGCATAGCCTGCCTTCTTCAGCCGCTCCCCGATCCTGCGAATGTTCCTTGCAGCATAGCAGGCGGTGTCGTTCTCGGCTCCGAAGGCTACGATCTTCGCATGAGCCTTCTCTACGGGAATCAATCCGCGCTCGAATTCCGGCTGTTCTTCGATCCAGTCCATCATCTTCAGAATGTTGAAGTCCCCCCGCTTGAAGTCTCCCCAGGAGAGGTTATGGAACTCCTGGTCCGTCAGATTATAAGGGGAGTACGGGATCTGTTCTCCATGGTAGGTCAGCATGGACATGTTCTCTGCCGGCCATTCCTTCATGCCGTTTTCTCTCTTTCCGATGTGAGATCCCTGCATGACATAATCCATCACTGCCATGACGATGACAAGGGATACTTTCTCCATGAGACTTGCTGCCGTCAGGGATACGATAGAAGTAGCCGAAGCTCCTGCAAGACCGACCTTCCGGTTCCCGTGACTCAGACACCAGTCTATGGTCTCCTCCAGTTTCTCCAATGGGAAGTCCTTCCAGCCGGTATATTTCTGACCGTCCAGGACAGGCATGAAGGATACCATATTCACGTCGAGATCCTGAAAGTACTTCGCTGCCGGCTTCACGATGAAGTTGGTATCGCTGGAGCTCGCAAGGATCAGGATCATCACCTTGTCGGTCTTCTTGCTGCAGGGGTAGTATTCAAAACTGAAGTTGCCAATGGTAATCTTTTCTTTCTTCATAATTAACCTCTCCTCTTTCTTTATTATTCTTCCAAGCCCATATCCGGGAATCCGAAGGGAGCCCCGATGGACTCCCTTCTCTGGTTCTGCTATGGATTTATGTCACTCAATCACCCACTGTTCCCGCAGGAAGCGGAGCGTATCCTTCCAGGCTTGTTCTCTGCTTGCATTGCAGGCTTCCTTCTGCCGGCGTTCCACCGCATATCTTCTCATACGTTCCGTCTCCTCAGAACTCGATCTTTGCGATGCGCATCTTCATCATACCGTCACCGACCTTGGAGAGGAAGCGCATGCCTCCGCTGATCGAGGGGGTATGGAGGTCGATGTAACCTGTCATGTAGCCCTTGGCACTGACCTTCGCCCCCTTGAACCAGGGCGTAAGATCGGCCACCGGGTCATTCACATAGAAGTACTTAGTTACATCGGTGATTCCGGCCGTTTTGACATAGGTCTTGAGCATCATCTTAACCGCCATCTGATTGGCGCAGTCGAATACGAGGGCACATCCCCGGAAATGCTCTTCCATCGCGGTGAACAGCTTTCTGACTTCGTCAGTGAGGAAGTAGTAGAATACGCCCGCTGCGAAGAAGATCGCGCCATCCGAGCTGTCGATCTGTGCAAACCAGGAGGTATCATTCAGATCCGCACCGATATTCACCGTTCTGGTATCGGGCGGGAGCATCCCATTGCGGACCTCGATGACGTCCGGGCGGTCGATGTTATAGATCTTGCTGCCGGGCAGAGCATTGTTCTCCGCGGTGCAGTCCAGTCCGCAGCCGAGGTTGACGATGGCAGCCTTGGGGTGCTTCGCGGTGTATTCCCTGATCTCGATGGCCAGATCCGCATAGCGGGCTGCTGATTCCAGATAGCCGAAGCGGAAGAAGAAGTTCTTGGTCTGACTGTCAAGCGCACTGAAATCATAATCGAGCTTGGATGCGATCTCTACTGCTTTGGGATCCTGATAGATGTCACCATAGATCTCGGTTGCGAACTTGCGTCCCCAGAGGGGGATGATCAGGGTCTCCTGAATCGTATTTTTCTCAATATGGTACTTGCCTTCCATGATAAACTTCCTTTCATGAGTCATGCCGCCAATGGCATTATTTGCGTCCGTATACACAGATGATATTCTTCTCGCAGTGGATCTCCGTCTCCGTGAAGCTGGCTTCCTGCATCAGTTCGGCCAGCTGCTCGGCGGTATAAGCAGTCATTCCGGGAATCATCTCGTCCCAGTGCTTGTCGGGGTCGCCGGCGTCGCAGGCTACCAGGAATCTGCCATCGCTGCGAAGCACGCGGTGTACTTCCCGGAAGCACTCCACGATATCCGGCCAGAAGAATACGGTCTCGAAGGCCGTGACCGTGTGGAAGGTCCTGTCCTTGAAGGGGATCTGTGCCGCGCTGCCCTGCAGTACCCTGCAGCGGGTGCCCAGGTCCTTGCGGTTGACTTTCTTCGACTTCTTTACAGCCTCCTCGGAAATGTCCAGTCCGGCCACCTTGCTGCCCGGGCATGTGTTCAGCAGAAGCCGGATGCTTGCACCGCCGCCGCAGCCGATATCCAGGATCTGCTGATTCTCCGGCCAGTCGATCTGACGGACGGCATACTTCATAATATACATGTGGCCGGAATTCATACCGGAGAGCATCAGGCGGCCGATGAGACCCTGAGGGTCACCGAAGTTGTGCATCATGGTACGCTTGCCGGTCTTTGCGCCGTCTGCGGCGGGAACTTCCTCCGCCGGAGCATACACGGCGGGATCCATCGCCATACACTCATCGATACATGCCAGCACTGCATCCTTGTATTCCTGCTGGAACAGCCATCCCTCATGCTGCATATCAAAGCGTCGGATATCGGGATTCCGGAAGTGCGCCGTGTAGCGGCGCTCATACTTCTTGCCCATCTTCAGCGCATAGATGACATGGATAATCGTGCCGGGAACCGAGATATCCTTCGGCAGGCGCGTTACGTAGTCAGAGTAGAATTCCTTCTTCATGGTGCCGGGTTCCAGAGAGCGAATGCACGCAGCGAAGCCATCGATGAACTCGGACGTCTCCGAACCGGATTCTGACTCCTTGCCGCTTCGGCTGAATCTGGCCTTCAGCTTTTCTGCCTTCTTCTCATCCCGTATGCTGTTCTCGAACCACGTACCGATCGTCTCTGTCATCACGCTCGCCACCAGCTTGCCGGATTCATCCAGATCAGATCCGCCGATGAAGCAGTGATCCACATGGACTCTGCCTCTGGCAGCCAGCTGCGCCGACAGAGTTCCGCCCAGAGAGGAACCGTAGGCACCGTCGACACGGCCCTCATAGTTCTCGATGATATAGTCCTCCACCTTGGATACGATGGTCAGGATGTCCGTGAAGGGGGTCCGCTTCTCCGGATCCGTCTCGAAGCCATCATAGTCAACGCAGATCAGGTGGTACTTCGCCGCCAGATCATCGATGACCTTCATGAAGTTCAATTCCCAGGTGCAGCCGGTGCCCGGCAGCATCAGGAGGGTCTTCTCATTCTCTATTCCCAGTTCTGTAAATTGCATAGGTGATCTCCCGTTCTGTCGTTAGCTTACGCTAATGTTTGTTATAGTATACCACCTCGAGTTTGGGAACACAAGCAGAGCATTTGCCCTTATGGAAAGAGACCATGCTCCTTGATCCGATACACAGAATCTTCCCGATTTTTCATGAAATTTATTGTGGACATCCCCTTCGATTTTGATTATTCTTACTATTATCCTTGAACCATGGAGGAGACCATCCCATGAAGAAGATTCCCTGGTATCACCGGCTTCGCTTCCAGGTGATGACCGTTCTTGTTATTCTTGTGATCATCCCCATTCTGATCTTCTGGAACTACACCCAGTGGAACAATCGTGAGCAGCTGCTGCAGCAGTCGGCGGCTTCCACCGAGAGCGGGCTCTCGAGTGCTGCCCTGATGCTGCAGAATACCATGGAGGAAGTGCGCGACTACAGCCGCCAGATCAGCGAAGATGAGGAATTCCTCTCAGACATCCGGGACTTCCAGCATGGGAATACTGCCGGTGAAGATACTGAGGTCAGCCGGGCCAGACTGTCTCTGGCCATGGGGGAGTATGTCAGCGATCTTCGCTCGCTTGACTCCATCTATCTCTACTTTACGGACAGCCACATCCTGGTAACCATGCTTCCGGAGCAGAAGGTCTTCACGGAAGGAACCTCCTATAGTCAGGCCTTCCGCCAGCTCTACTATAACCAACTGGAGTCCTCGCTTGAGTGGACGATCCTGAATACGCCGGACAGCAGTGCAAGCACACTGTCCCTCATCCGGCTCATCCCCTCCTCCAACACGAGAAAGTCCTGCCACCTGATCTGTAATCTGAAGGATTCTGCCTGGAAGCCGGAGCTCTTGCGGATCACGGAGGCAGATCAAAGCCTGTTGATCACGGATTACAATGGCAATGCTCTGCTTCAGTGTGCGGATTCCCATGTGCGCCGGGCACAGACAGCTCTTGCCGGAGAATCCGCCTTCGAGGAAGCACTTGCTTCTAGCGAGAATTCCGGAAGCTACCTGTATACGCTCGATGGCGAGAGCTGCCAGATTACCTATTATAATGCCGTTGAAACCGGCTGGAAGTATATGATGCTGATTCCGGAGAGCGGGATTCTGGGGCCAAGCAGTTCCCTGAGCGGTGTCTTCTATCTTCTGCTCTTCCTGAGTGCACTTCTCTGCATTCTCCTGGGAAGCCTTCTGCTGAATCATACGGTCATGGCTCCGATACGCAGAATCGTAAGCTATATGGAACGCACCGAAGGCGGTGTTCTGGAGGAAGCCGCAGCCCCGATTCCCTCCGGAGAGATGGGCCTGCTCTTCCATAGCTACAATCACATGATCCGCCGTCTGCGGGAACTCATTGATCAGGTCTATATCCAGCAGTTGCTGCGGGAACAGACCCAGCTCAACTATCTGCAATCACAGATGGACGAGCACTTTCTATTCAATATCCTCAACACCATCTACAGCGAGTCCTGCCACGAATCGGCTCCGGCCACCGGCCGCATGGTCCTGACGCTGTCCAGATACTTCCGCCGAAGCCTGTCCTACGGGCAGGAGAAGCTTCCGCTCAACGAGATTGCCGAGCTGCTGGCGCTCTACCTGCAGCTGCAGCGCATGCGCTACGGCCATAATCTACAGTGTAAGATTGAAACCTTCCCCGGGATGGAGCGGTACACAGCCCTCAAGTATCTCTTCCAGCCCATCGTAGAGAATGCCATCGTCCATGGCTTCGAGAAGAATCCGGAAGGGCATCGGATCCAGATCATCTTCCGCAGGGAAGAGGATGAACTCTACTTTGAAGTGAATGACGACGGCATCGGCATCCGGGAGGAAGAACTGACTGCACTGCTGCAGGAAGTCAACCGGCGCAAGACCGCCGCAAGCGATAAGGGCTTCGCCCTGAGGAACATTCACGAGCAGATTGCACTGACCTACGGTGAGCGCCCGATTCACATCGAAAGTACCTACGGCAGCGGAACCCGCGTCTGCTTCCGCATTCCGCTGGAAGAAAGAAAGGAGACAACAGATCATGAAGGATAAGCATGAATATTCATTGTTGGTGGTGGATGATGAGGAGCGTGCGCGCCGCCACATCATCGAAGATATGTCCTGGGAACCGCTGAATGTCGGTCCCATCTATGAAGCATCCGACGGCCGGGATGCGATGGCCCTGCTCAACCTCTACCATCCGGATATCATGATTCTGGATATCCGCATGCCCCATCTGGACGGCGGCGGGCTCCTGGACTTGCTCACGCAGGCACCTTCCGAAGACAGCGGAAGCAATCACCTGGCCGGATGGCTGCGCGGTTGCCAGCCCATGGTCATCGCGCTGAGCGGCTACAGCGACTTCGAAGCGGCCAGGAAAATGCTCTCCAGCGGTATCGTGGTCGAATATCTTCTGAAGCCTGCCTCGGAAGATCAGCTCTTCGAGGCGGTCTATAAGTGTATCGAGCGTATCGATATCAAGAGAGGCGTTCAGGAGAGTATGGAGGCTGCGCTGGAGGATGGAACCGATCTTCCTTCTCATAGCAAGGAAGCGCCGCCGCTCCCTCCGGTCAATCAGTCCAGGCAGGCACTGATTCAGGAAGTGAAGTCGTATCTTGCCGACAACTATCGGAAGAAGCTGACCCTCCATATGGCAGCAGAGCAAGTACATATCAATGCCTCCTATCTTTCACGCCTCTTCACAGAGGTGGAAGGCATCGGATTCTCCGAGTATCTCTGTCATCTCCGCATGGAGGCTGCCAGGGAACTGCTCCAGGACTACCATCTGAAGATCTATGAGGTAGCAGATGCTGTCGGTTACCAGGACGTTAAGCATTTCCTCAAAGTCTTCAAGAAACAGACCGGCATGACTCCCAGCGAATACCGTGAGAAGAGTCTGATGGATGTGGACTTTATGATGTGATCTTCATCGTGCGATCTCCATCGTGTGATTTTCCGGATATGAGCTTTCGGATATGACTATCTTGATGTAATTGGCAGTTGTCCTCTCGGCTTGTGTCAATACCGTGCCAATTCCGTAAATAAATCACACCATTTTCAAAGAGTGCACCATTTTGGTCAACTTAAATTCATGATAAACTTCGTAATAACAGGAAAGAGAGAACCTGTATGGAACGTAATAATGTAGGTTTTATGTTCAGAATCCGCCCTCTTCTTGGGCTGCTGCTCATCATCTTCTGCCTGGCAGGCTGCAGTGTCTCGGAACAGACCACGCCGGTTTCAGGGACTGAGGACGGGAAGCTGTACATCGGTGTCAGCTTTCCCACGACTCAGCTGAACTACCGCCGAACCATGCTGGATCTGCTTGAAGACTATGCCGCTGAGCATACCGATACCATGGAGTTCATGATCCGGGATGCCGACAGCAGTCAGGAGCAACAGAATCAGGATCTGGAAGAGATGATCAATGCCGGTGTGGACGGCATCATTCTCATCCCCTATACCATGGAGGGTGAGATGTCCATGATTCAGTACGGAATCGAGAAGGATATTCCGATTCTTACCCTGGACAATACCGTGACCACTTCATCTCAGGCCAGAACGATCGGCTATGTCGGTGCTGACCATGAACTCATGGGCAGACAGGCGGGAGAACTCCTCATTGCTTCTCTTGAGAAGCGCTTTGGTGACCAAGAAAGCTGGAAGGTCCTGTACCTGACCGGGGTTCCCAATTCTTCGGGAGCAGTCGACCGCGACAAAGGGATCCGCAGTGTTCTGGAAGCTGACAGCCGTATCGAGATCGTCGCAGAGTATAACGGGGAATTTACTCTGGAGAAGGCACGAAGCATCATGGAGGATTGTCTTCTGGTCTATCCCGATCTGGATGGCGTCATCAGCCAGAATGAAATAATGGCGGAGGGTGTCTGCCAGGCTCGGGGTGCCGCTGCCGGAGCCGGTGAGCTTGCCAGCGGTGGACTCG
>R06__coassemble_961_pt1 | contig 10078 bp, 6 predicted proteins | sample R06__metabat2_high_PE_029 | metagenome-assembled genome bin R06 | reverse complement strand
GATCCCCTTATCGTCCAGCAGCAGGAGAAGAGATTCCCCTTCTATTCCTTCAAAGCAGAAATTCACATTGCCCGGAAGTCTGTGCTCCCGGCTGCCGTTGAGTTCAGCATAAGGGATCCGGCTGAGGCCCTGAATCAGGCGGTCGCGAAGCTTTGTCAGCCTTTCGGAATTCTCATCCAGATGCGCCGCAGCTTCTTCGAGAGCTGCCGCCATTGCCATGATGCCCGGAACATTCTCTGTACCGGCCCGTTTCCCCCGCTCCTGGGCACCGCCTTCTATAATGTTGGTAAGCGGAATCGATCTTTTTGCATAGAGCACGCCGACACCTTTGGGCCCATGGAATTTATGGGCTGAAAGCGACAGCATGTCTATATTCTGCCCGGAAACATCGATCTTCAGATGCCCGGCCGCCTGAACGGCATCCGTATGAAAGATGACGCCTTTTTCTTTACAGACGGCACCGATCTCCGCAATCGGCTGGATCGTTCCGATCTCATTGTTGGCTGTCATGATTGAAATCAGAATCGTCTCCGGACGAATTGCTTCTTCCAGTGCTTCCAAGGATACGAATCCTCGCTCGTCAACATCCAGGTAAGTCACCTCATATCCCTGCTTCTCCAACCATTCACAGGTATGAAGGATCGCATGATGTTCGATCCTGCTGGTAATGATATGATTGCCCTTCTTTCGATAAGCCTCTGCCACCGCCTTCAGAGCCCAATTATCAGATTCGCTTCCTCCTCCGGTGAAGTAAATCTCCCTCACTTCAGCGCCGATCAGTCCGGCAATCTGCCGTCTGGCCCGGTCAACGGCCTGATTCGCCTCCTGAGCCAATCGATAGACCCCGGAAGGGTTCCCGTAATTCTGACAAAAGTAAGGAAGCATCGCTTCCAGGACCTCGGGGAAGACCCGGGTCGTTGCCGCATTATCCAGATAAATCATGATTCCTCCCAATAAGAAAGCATACTGCAGAACATTGGATGTGCCCTGCAATATGCTTTCGTTCTCACATCATAAACACCGGTCAGCTTACCTTCTTCAGATAAGCGGTGGACACATATCCCGCAACATTCTTGCCGTTCACGGTTCCGGTACAATAATACCACCACACGCCCTTGCTATCCAGTGTTCTGTTCTTCGCCTTCAGTATAGTACCCTTAGGCAATGCAGTCAGCTTCTTGAAGGAACTTCCGGTATAGTAATTCATCTTCGCTGCAGCGGTCACCTTCACCTTAAAGCTGGTTCCCTTGCCGCCGAGGATGCTCACCTTGGAGAAAGAACCGTAAGTCACCACACCATCGACCTTGATATAGCTGCGCACTTTGTAGTAGTACTGCGCATACTTTGTCAAGCCGGTATTCAGATAAGCATGCTTAGAAGCGCTTACGGTTGCAATCTTCTTGTAGGTACCGGTCAGATTGTCTGCACGGTAGATCTGATAACCGGTCACACCGCTCTGCTTAGTCCAGGTTACATTGACAGAGGTCGTTGTATCCGCCTCGCCCGTCAGGCTTGTAACCTTGCTGATCACGTACTTCGAATAAAGACCGGAGATATAGCCCTCCAACTCTTCACCGGAGATTGTTCCCTTCACACGATACCAGACATCGCCGTTGCTTCTCCTTGTTACAGCAACCAGCGTCACGGTATCACCTTCATCCAAGCTTCCCAGAATCTCATATTCCGTTCCCGCCTGTGCACGCATATTCAGGTCAATTGTCGTCTTCAGGGTATAGCTGATCGACAGGGGGTATATACCGTCATTACAGAGGAAGCCTTACCTTCCGTTCGGAAATCATTCTCCACTGCATAAGCACGAACCTTATAATAGTACTCTCTTCCCTGTACCAGGCCAGCGTCTGTGTAAGAAGCGTCCTCTGTCTCAGCGATCACCGAATAAGTACCGCTGTAGGAATCGGAGCGAAGGATCTCATAGCCTTCAGCGCCTTCTACATGATCCCAGGTAAGAGCAATGGAAGTTTTGGTAGCAGCCTTACCGACAACCTCATCAGGGGCTGCCAACAGTATACTGCCTGTCGATGAATTACTCAATACATCATCATTCGGCAGATACCAGAAGTTGCAGTCCACATTGTCTTCAATACCGGGAACACAACCGCTCGAGGTATACTGCCAGAATTCATAGGCTCCGTCATAGCCGGTGTAAGTGTTGTATCTGGCGATCCACACCCTATAGTCCTGCTCGAGCTCACTCATATTCAGATACGAGGTCAGATATGTCTTATTCGCATAGATCATCGCATCATAGCCGGCCGCAGTGATCACCTCGCAGTAAGCCTTACAGATGTCCGTTCCTTCCGCTGCACTGAGCCCATAATTGCGGTAATTCTCGGAGGTCTCATAGTCAAAGACGATAGGAAGGTCGATCTCCTTGTCACCCAACAGCTCCAGCGTATACTCTGCCTCTGCCTTCGCCTCGTCTACCGTCGTTGCCTGTGAAAAGTAGTAGATACCGATCTTCAGGTCCTGGGCCTTCGCATCATAGTAGTGACTGACACCCGCATCGTTGCCGCCGTCAAAGTAGGGATCTGCCGATAAAGTTCCCGAACTTGTCGTACTGTAACCGATTCGAAGGATGACAAAGGAAGCACCGGAATCCTTCACCTGACTCCAATCCACCTCCGGCTGCCACTTCGAGATATCCAGGCCATACAGCAATCGTGCACTGTCCAGTTTATCGCCGTGATCATAAGTCTGATCTGTATAAGGATCCGCAGTCGTTGTCCCACAGCTTGCCGTAAGAATATCCTCCCCCGTCTCCTCTTCCTCCTGACCGATGCTGTCTTGATGCTCCATCATCTTCACATAGTCCGGGTCATCCCAGTCAGGCTCAAGCTCAGCAGCATATGCCGTATGAGCGCCAAACAGAATTCCTATGATCAACAGCGCCGTTAGAATTGCGCCGCCGAACCTCTTCTTGCATAAACTGATCTTATTCAAATTCATTCTCCTGTCATCGTATAACATATATCAATTATTACTTAATGATATATTGTTTTTTGCGCAGAGTCAATGAAATATGTAATATTTTTGTAATATCTCATGTCTCACTATCGATCCACAGGTCATACCACCTGATACATCCTTCCGTCCAGGCAGCATCCGCCGCTTCGATCTCTTTCTCGACCTGCGCACTCACCACAGAATCGATCCAGTACGCCTCCTGCCACCGCCCTTTCTCCGAACTTTCAACTGCGTTCATGGCTGCCTCGAGTTCCTCCCGGATCCAGCGAAACTGCCAGTCCATATAACCTTCTTCCGACGAGATTCCCCTCAGACGATGGATCTCCGCCCTCGGTACCGCCTTCAGATCATCGATCATCCTCTGCTCCTCTGCAGTGCGGATCGCCGACATATCTTCTGTATGCTTCGCCTGATTCCTCCTCTGCCTATAGTGATCATAATCAAAGGGATAATAGAGAACAGAACCATTCTCTTCAAAGACCAGGAGAGACTCTGCTGTGCGGCTCAGGAAGTAGCGGTCATGGCTGACCACCAGCACCGTACCGCGGTAAGAAGCAAGTATCTGCTCCAGCTGCTCCATTCCTTCCACATCCAGATGGTTGGTCGGCTCATCTAAGAGCAGAAAATTCGGTCCCGCCGTAAGCAGCAGGGCAAGCACGAAACGAGTCTTCTCTCCACCGGAGAGCTCCGACACAATCTTCATGACATCACGCCCCTTAAGACCGTATCTTCCAAGTGTAGTCCTGGCATCTTTTTCTGTCATGATCGGATATCGTTCCCGAAAAAAATTTAAGACAGAGAGCGGCGACTCCATCGCAGCTGTCTGTTGATCAAAGTAAGCCATGTCAATTCCCTGCCCGAGTATCATCTTCCCCTGAAGCAGCGGAATCTGTCCGGATATCGTCTTCAGAAAAGTGCTCTTGCCTGTTCCATTCGGTCCCAGAATCCCAATCTTCTGACCTCTTCGGATGCGGAAAGTAACCTTTCGAAGGGCCTCCTCATAGCCAATCACCGCGTCCTCTCCTTCCCAGACCCATTTACTGCCGAGCTGTGCGGGCAGAATCTCCGGATACGATCCGATGAAAGGAATCTCCTCCGGCTTCTCCATCTGCTCCATGCGTTCCAGAATCTTCCTTCTTGATCTTGCGAAAGCTGCCTTTCTCGGCTTATTCCTGAACTTACGGATCAGATCTTCCAGACGCTCCACCTCTTCCTGCTGTTCCTGATAACGCCTGCGGGCAATCTCATAATTCTTCTGTCTCTGGGCAAGGTAACTGCTGTAGCCCCCCACATAGCGGGTCAATCTCCCTCTGCGAAGCTCATATATGATCTGAGCTGTACGGTCAAGAAAGTATCGGTCATGGCTGACCATGACCACGGCCTTCGGATAGGAAGCAAGGTAGTCTTCCAACCATTCCACAGCGGTAAAGTCCAGATGATTCGTCGGCTCATCCAACAGCAGGATATCCGGCTGCATCAACAGAAGGCGTATCAATGCAATCCTGGTCTGCTGCCCTCCGGAGAATTCTCCCATCCTGCGGCCGCAGTCCTCCATAGCAAATCCGAAGCCGGTGAACAGCTTATGGTACTCCGTCTCAAAGGTAAACAGTTCTCTCTCATACAGTTCCGATGCCGAAACCGAATCAGAATCAAGCCCCCGGCTATTCAGATAAGCTTCAAGCAGGTGCTCTCTTACCGTCTGTTCCTCGTTCTCCACCGGCTGCTGGCGCAGCAGATCAATGGTGACTTGCCGGGAAGTATAGATCCCCGCCTCCGGATACTTGTCATTGCGGTCCGGGGTAATCTCTCCTGCGATCAGACGCAGTAAGGTCGTCTTCCCGGCACCATTCGGTCCCACCAAAGCAATCTTCTCTGACCCATGAATCTCCAATTGTATCTTCGAGAGGACCTCACGTCCTCCCAGAGTCACCGTAACCTGCTGAATGGTATAGAGCATTTTCCATCTCCTTAAAAAGAGGAGGCTGTCCTTACAGCCCCCTCCCTGATATCTTACTTGCCAATGATATAGTAAGAGATCTTCACTTCATTCACTTCACGGATCGCCTTGCAGAAGAATACATGGCGCTCCAGCCAGCGAAGACTCTCATCGTATACTTCAATCTTCGGTGTCGTCGCAAAGTAGTAAAGATCGGAAGCGATCATCTCACCTTTCAGAACCTTCGCGGCATATTCCTTCGGTACGGTACGGATACCATTGTTCTCTACAAAGAAGGAACGGCCATCGGAGAGCATTACACCATAACGAGCAGAAAGCTCACAGGTGCCATCCTGGCGAATCAGCTGAATATCTGCACCACCGGGAAGCAGGGTACCCTCAATCGGCTTGCCCTGAAGATTATGTCCCTTCAGAGTTCCTCCCAGGAAGGGAATGATCTGTCTTCTTCCATTCTTCTCATCCTGGCCAACGACGATCGGGTCATCCGCATGCACTGTGATCGTAAATAGATAAGTGACCGGTGCATCCGACCCATTCCCATTGCGTGCCTCCATATCCATCAGGATTCCCTGACCCATCTGACGAACCAGCTTGCGCTCTACGCAGAAGGTTACTTCCATATAGTAGTCTTCATGATTGCGCAGGAAGCCCGCGACCGCATCCAGCGCCACATGCCAGCACTCATCCACGGGATACTCGAACTTCTCGGAGGAAATCAGCGAGAAAGCAATCGTGTGAACTTCATTCTTCATCGCAAGCTGCAGAGCATTGCGGTATACACGATCCAGATACATTGCTTCCTTAGCGCTGCCGCCCTTCCAGACCGGTCCCACCGCATGGATGATCTTCTTCGCCTTAAGTCCGAAGCCGGGGGTGATCACAGCACCGCCCTTCACACAGAAGCCGATCTTGTCCAGTGCCTCAGTCAGTTCCCAATGTCCGGCCTTCGTGAAGATCCGCTCACTAAGCTCAGTGTCTGTCCACAAGCTCTCACTGGTGGCATTCACGACTGCATCCACTTCCATCTCAGATAAGTCGCTTCCCACAATAAATATCTTGCTCATAATATCTTCTCCCTATATCTCCAGGATTCTCCGATACTGCAGATCATCCCCGTGTGTCCTGTATATTCAGACGCAGCATTCAGAACGGTGTCTCGGAATAAGAATATTATACAACAGCCAAAGGCATTATGCCATACTTTTTGTGATATTATCACATAATTATTGTTTTATTTCAGACAGTCTGTTTCCTTTAATTCTCATATACATACAGTTCATGCAGTGCCCGGGTTGCTGCGATGTAATGGAACTGGGAATAAAAGGAGGATGTCCTGTCCGCAGGCAGAACAAAGACCTGATCGAATTCCAATCCCTTGGCCAGATACCATGTCGTCACCGTGATCCCCTTCTCAAAGGAATTACTGTCACGGTCGAGATAGTGCACATTGCCTGTGAACTTCTTCAGATACTCATAACAGGCCTTCGCTTCCCTCTCATTCAAGGCAAGCACTGCTGCCGTCTCAAATCTCTCTTCCGCGTCTTCCCTGTCTTCAGCACCCTGTACCCGCACCTTGCGAGAGATTTCCTTCCAGGCCTGGGTCCGATTAGCAACCCTAACCTCCTCCACAGGCTTACCATGTCGCTCGAAGTACTCAATGCCCTCCACAGAACAGATCCGGTCCGCATAGGCAGCAATCTCCATCGTATTGCGGTAGCTTCGATTCATACGGATCACACGGCTCTCCTTCCCGAAGATTCCCGGAAGGAAGGAGAGTACATCCACACTCTCTGTCTCCAGTGTCTGTGCCCGGTCACCAAGCACAGTCTTGCTGCAGGGGAAGAGCATCTCCAGAATGCGATACTGCAGATAACTGTAATCCTGCATCTCATCCACCACCAGATGCCTTACCATTCGATGCGCCGCAATCTTCTGCAGGCGATACTTCATATATAGGATTGGATATACATGCTCATAGCGTATGAGACGCTTCTCCTTGCGGTGTTCCTCCATCTGCGGGAGTCCCCGGTCCATAAGAAACCAGTTGTATATCTCATAGAAGTATCTGGATGCATACATACTGCGGAACTTCTCGTAGATCAGTTCTCTCTGATCCGGCGGAAGTTCCTCCTCAGGGTGTTCAACAAAGTATCTGGTTTCGAAGTCATCGATAAACTTCTCTGCCACCAGATCCATGCGGGATAGGATCGGACAGTCCGCAAACTTATCATAGAAGAGGGAGCGGATTTCCTCCGCAGACATAGATAGCGGAAGCACGGTACGCCCTGAAGGATCTGCGGGAGACTTCATACGGTAACTGAAGTCCCGAATCTCCGGGAGGCGATCCTCAAGCTCCAGCAGGAACATCTCCATATCCTGCACAAAGTCGATGGACTGCAGATAATGATATCTCTCAGCGTAAGCCTCTGCGGTTCCCTTCTTCTCCAGCTTCATCAAGCGTTCCATATGATGATAGCGGTCTTCACAGTCCCCTGCTGTATCCCGCAATTCACGATAAGCAAAGATGTCCAGACTCATCTCCTGGATATTCTCCTCTCCAAGCTCCGGCAGGATGTGAGAGATATAGTCAGCGAATACTGTATTTGGAGACAGGATCAGCACCTGAGAAGACTTGAGGCGCTTCCTGTCATGATAGAGCAGGTAAGCGATCCTGTGAAGAGCAATCGATGTCTTGCCGCTTCCTGCCGCTCCCTGGATGAGCAGCACCTTATCCTTCGTATTCCGAATGATGGCATTCTGCTCCCGCTGGATCGTTCGTATGATATTCTTCAGCTTGACATCACCATGTCTTCCAAGCTCCTGCTTCAGGATCTCATCATCGATCTTCGTATCGTTCTCGAACTCATAGACCATGCGGCCCCTGCGGATCTTGTACTGGAACTTGCCGGTAATCTCCCCTGCGATCTCTCCCATCGGAGCCTCATAAGAAGCCGGACCACAATCATAATCATAGAACAGGGAACTGACCGGTGCTCTCCAATCATAGATCAGCGGAATATCACCCTTCTTCGCAGAGAAGTTCCCGATTCCGATATAGAAATGCTCAGGTGTCTCTTCATCCTCGTACTCCTCATCCTCCTCGAACCGAAATATCACACTGCCGAAGAATGGCGCATCCGTCATGCGCTCCAGTCTCTGCCGGGTCAGCTTTTTCTCCTGATGAGCATCCGCTGTTCTGAGGAGTGCCTGCTGGTTATCGTAATTCTCATAACCATATTCATCCATCTCCGTATAGTTCTCCCAGTAGTATTCATTCATCCTGTGGATCTCTTCCCGGCTCTCCTCCAGGTCACTGCCAAGTTCCTCCAGCGCTGCCTGAAGCTTCTCTTCCACAAAAGCAAGATATTCCTCTGCCTGACTCATCCTCTTTTTCTCCCTCGAACATCAAACGGTTCCCGAGATATCATCCCACTGTCACAGATAACAGTCTTCGGACCGATATATCCTGTAACAACCGCACTTTTTGCAATGTATTCTAAATATTATATAACGCGCCTTCTTTTCTGACAAGAAGCCCGATATGAAAGAACATCCTTTTTTAATTGAAGGATATGTGCTATACTATGTTTCAGAATTTTCTACGTGCTCTGTGCACGATTCTATTATGAAGGAGAATATATCTATGACCACCATCAATACCAAGTGTGTTCAGGCCGGCTATCGTCCCGGTAATGGCGAGCCTCGCCAGATTCCGATCATTCAGTCTACCACCTTCCGCTATGAGACCAGCGAAGACATGGGCAAGCTCTTTGATCTGGAGGCTTCCGGCTACTTCTATACCCGTCTGCAGAACCCTACCAATGACTATGTAGCAGCTAAGATTGCAGAACTCGAAGGCGGAACCGCAGCAATGCTGACTTCCTCCGGACAGGCTGCCAACTTCTTTGCTCTGTTTAATATCTGTGAGTGCGGCAGCCATATCGTTGCCAGCTCCTCCATCTATGGCGGCACCTTCAACCTGATCTCCGTTACCATGGCGAAGATGGGCATCACCGTTACCTTCGTTGATCCTGACTGTTCTGAGGAGACTCTGGAGGCTGCCTTCTGTGAGAACACCCGTGCCGTTTTCGGTGAGACCATCGCGAACCCTGCCCTGACGGTTCTGGATATCGAGAAGTTTGCCGCAGCAGCTCACAGACACGGAGTGCCGCTGATCGTAGACAACACCTTCCCTACCCCTGTCAACTGCCGTCCTATCGAATGGGGGGCTGATATCGTTACTCATTCCACCACGAAGTACATGGATGGTCATGGTGCTGCAGTTGGCGGAGCTATCGTTGACAGCGGTAAGTTCGACTGGATGGCTCACGCGGACAAGTTCCCCGGTCTCTGCACTCCCGATGAGTCCTACCACGGAATCACTTACGCAGAGAAGTTCGGCATGGCCGGAGCATTCATCACGAAGTGTACCTCCCAGCTGATGCGAGACTTCGGCTGCATTCAGGCTCCTCAGAACGCTTTCCTCCTGAATCTCGGTCTGGAATCCCTGCATGTACGTATGCCCCGCCACGTAGAGAATGGCCAGGCTGTCGCTGAGTTCCTGGAGAAGCATCCCAAGGTAAAGAAGGTCAACTACCCCGGTCTTCCTTCCGATCAGTACTATGAGACCGCGAAGAAGTATATGCCGAACGGTGGCTGCGGCGTTGTATCCTTCGAACTGCTCGGCGGACGCCCTGCTGCGGAAGCCTTCATGAAGGAGCTGAAGTTAGCTGCCATTGAGACCCATGTTGCCGATGCCAGAACCTGCTGTCTGAATCCCGCCACCTCTACTCACCGCCAGATGATCGATGAGCAGCTGGCTGCTGCCGGAGTTCCCGCCGGTCTGGTTCGTATCTCCTGCGGCCTGGAAGATAAGCTGGCCCTGATCGCCGATCTGCAGCAGGCCCTGGCTGCAATCGACTAAGAATATCTTATGAATAATAAGACCGATGTCTCACATCAAACAAAGGAGACATCGGTCTTTCTATGATATCTTATCAATATATCTTACAGAGCAGCCTTGATTGCTGCCAGCAGTTCATCGAATTCCTCATAGGCGGGAAGCTCGGGATGCTCAGCCTTAATCGCATCGGTACTCTTGAAGAGGAAGCCGGCCTTGCTCGCAAGGATCATCGC
>R06__coassemble_945_pt1 | contig 10164 bp, 9 predicted proteins | sample R06__metabat2_high_PE_029 | metagenome-assembled genome bin R06 | reverse complement strand
GAGCACTTGGCTCTTTTTTTGATTTTGAATTTTACACCATTATACAGACACTATCGACATGGCTTTAGAATTGGAGACAAGAAAGCAACGATTTCATGCGAGAAACATGATATCGTTGCTTTTTAAATATATTATTGCAATTATAGATAAACAGTATGGATATGAGATGAAAATAGAATGTGATTTTACTTAAATTTTACTTGTCAATTACCCGTTCTATACATTATGCTTTGGGAGAATAAGGTTACTTCGACCATTATGTATGTGAAAGGGGAAAATATGACTATTTTTGACCTGATTTCTCTGTTGGGAGGCCTGGCCATGTTCCTGTACGGAATGCGGCTGATGGGCGATTCCCTGAAGTCCAGTTCCTCCGGTCCTCTGAAGAGCCTGATGGAGAAACTGACGAACACACCTGTGAAGGCATTCTTACTCGGCTTGTTTATGACTGCAATCATTCAGTCATCCACCGCTACGATCGTTATCACTTCCGGTCTGGTTGGCGCGGGTATCATCTCGCTGCATCAGTCCCTGGGTATCGTCGTTGGCGCAAACGTTGGTACTACAGTTACCGGACAGATCATTCGTCTGCTCGACCTGAATTCTTCTTCCGGTACCTCTTTCCTGAACTTCTTTAAGCCCTCTACCCTGGCGCCTCTTGCCCTGATTATCGGTATCGTGCTGATCATGTTCTGTTCATTCAAGAATTCCAAGACCATCGGCAACATTGCCGTAGGCTTTGGTATTCTCTTCATCGGACTGATCAATATGACAGATGCTGTCAGTGTTCTGTCTGACAGTGGTGTTCTGGAGTCTGTTCTTGTGAAGTTCAGCACGAACCCTGTGATGGGATATATCGCCGGTGCGGCGGTAGCATTTATCCTGCAGAGCTCCTCTGCCTCTGTCGGAATCCTGCAGGCCTTCGCTACTTCCGGTCAGCTGACCTTTCAGGCCATCTATGCTGTTTTAACCGGTATCTATCTGGGCGATTGTGTGACGACAGCTATCGTTTGTTATATCGGTGCGAAGCCGGATGCGAAGCGTGTTGCCACGGTGAACGTTATCTTCAACATTGCAAAGATGGCGATGGTGCTGATTGCCGTTACGATCCTGCACGGTATGGGAGTGCTGAGCAGCATCTGGGATGCACCGATTACCTCCGGTGGTATTGCGAACACCAACACGATCTTCAATCTGATCTGTGCAGTGGTTCTGCTTCCCTTCCTTAGTATCTTTGAGTCGATGAGCAAGAAGATCAATAAGGATGAGCCCGTCAAGGTCGGCAAGTATGCAGAGAAGCTGGAGTCTTTGAATCCTCTCTTCTTCACGGCACCGGGTCTTGCTTTCGATAACAGCTATCAGGTATTGATGACGATGCTGCAGGCTGCGAATAACAACCTGACTAAGGCCATCGGAACGATCTTCACATACGACGAGAAGGTGATTCAGGATATTGAATCTGAGGAGGACGAGATCGATACGATGGCAGACCGCGTCAGCGATTATCTGATCAACATGTCCGCGCATATCAGAGAGAAAGATCACGTGGCGACCCTGGACTACTACATCAAGCTGGTGAATGAGTTCGAGCGTCTGGGCGATCACGCGGTGAACCTGACAGAGACAGCGACCACGCTTGCTGAGAGCGGCAATCCGCTCTCCGGAACGGCGAAGAAGGAGATCGCAGTTCTGGCAGAGCTCATTCAGAGAATCATGAAGTACGCGATGCAGGCATTCGAGCACTGTGATATCGATGCAGCCAGACAGATCGAGCCGCTGGAGGAAGTCGTTGATAATCTGGTTGCTCAGATTCGTGACAATCATCTGGCTCGTCTGCTGGAACAGAAGTGCTCTGTTATCACCGGTACAGAATTGATGAATCTGCTGTCCGATATGGAGAGAATCTCCGATGTGTGCTCTAACATTGGTATTGCTACCATCGTAAGAGTACACCCCGAGCTTGCCAATCAGACGCATGGATATATTGCAAGACTGCATGCAGGAAGCAATGAGGAATTCAATCGTATCTTCAATGAAGCTCACAATGAGTACTTTGAAAAGCTGAAGTAGACTGACGATGTAACGATATAGGGACAGGGAGGGGAATGTTCCCCTCCCTGTCCCTATATTATTTCCGGATGCGGTTCTGTTTCTGTTTATCAATCCGACAGAGGTTCTTATCTCCGAATAAGGGAACCCGCAGGCATAAAAACCTGCGGGCCCTATGGAAAATATATGATGAGCAAAATTCAATGGCATCAGAAGTAGTCCCTAGACACCGGAGTTGCGGGGATAGGGGTCCTTGACGTCTGTCAGACCAGCAAGGTAATCCATGCTGGTATTCAGTACCTGCGCAATGCTTCGTAGTTGATTGTAAGTGTAGTAACGCTTGCCATTCTCTAGTTTGGAGTAATCACTCTGATCGATGCCTGTAAGCATCTGCATCTGCAATTGGGTGTAGCCTTTTTCCAAACGTAATTCTCTTAACCTGGTCATAAAAACTGCCCCCTTTCGGTGATTATCTCAGATGAGAGTGATTTGTGGTAGGGTGAATTTGACCTGTATTTCTGAGATAAGGTGTGAAAACTAAGGAGAATTTGACCTGGACGAAAAACATCAAATAATTTTGCAATAAATTTAAGACAATGCGTCCACAGGCTGAGGAGAAGGGGAAGAGCAGAGTTATTCAGCGTGGTAAAGCAATGGGAAAGACGAATCGTTCCTTTTGATTCTATATTAGCATTTTCAGAGCGGGAAAACTATGTTATACTAACAAATACTGAGATTAGAACCATCATCGGAAAGTTGAGGAATAGATATGAAGACTAAGGTATTTATCGATGGAAGCGAAGGAACCACGGGGCTGCGTGTATTTGAGAGATTCGCACAGAGAGATGATATTGAACTGTTGAAGATTCCTTCGGAGCTTCGCAAGGATCCGGCAGAGGTGAAGAAGTATATCAATGCTTCTGACATTACCTTCCTGTGTCTGCCGGATCAGGCAGCCAGAGAGGCTGTTGCTCTGGTGGAGAATGAGAATGTAGTAATCATCGATACCTCTACAGCACATCGTACCGAACCTGGATGGGCTTACGGCTATCCGGAACTGTCTCCGAAGCATAGAGAGGCTATTCGTAACGGCAAGAGGATCGCGGTGCCCGGATGTCATGCGACCGGCTTCATCACCTGTGTGTATCCGCTGGTAGCAGGAGGTATTCTTCCGGCAGATTATCCTGTGGCGAGCTACTCTCTGACTGGTTACAGTGGCGGCGGTAAGAAGATGATCGCTGAATATGAAGGCGAGACCCGGGATCCTGAACTGGATTCTCCCCGCCAGTATGGTGTGAGCCAGAAGCATAAGCACCTGAAGGAGATGAAGGCAATCACCGGGCTGAAACGTGCACCGCTGTTCTCCCCGATCGTTGCCGATTACTATAGCGGTATGCTGGTATCTGTTCCGCTCTACGCTGAGCTGCTGAACGGAGAGCAGATCCCGGAGACGATTCATGCTTTCTTTACGAATTACTTTGCAGGTGAGAAGTTCATTCATGTGATGCCCTTTGGCGCAGAGGCAGAGACTCGCAGCTTCCTGGGCAGCAACAACTGCAGCGGCTGGGATGGCATGCAGATCTTCGTTACCGGCAATGAGGAGCGAATTCTGGTATCTGCTCGCTTTGATAATCTTGGCAAGGGTGCTTCCGGTGCAGCGATGCAGTGCCTGAATGTGATCCTTGGCTGTGATGAGGCGAAGGGACTGAATCTGTAGGAGGAATCTCATGAGAGAGTTATATGAGATGATCGAGAAGCTGATTCGCGAGGCGGGCTATCCCGGTGTGATTGATGGTCGTGAATTCTACCATGATGTCAGCGATGAGGCGGATGAGAAAGAGAATGGAACCTACATGTTCCTGATTAAGAAGACGGAGTCTCTGGTCTATGAAGGCTGCATGGATATCATGGACAGTGACTTCGACCTGCACTATGTGGATATCCATGACGGGGATGCGGTCTACCATGTGAACTTTGATGTATAAGTTTGCAATCCCGCATAGAGGGCCGGATAGACTTATCGCATCATAGAAGTACAGAATAGAGAGAATGAAGAGAGCTCCGGCACGCAGGTGCCGGAGCTCTCTTCATCGATAAGGGATGTGGGACGTATTAGATTACTTTATATCCATACGGTCGTAGGGCGTACTCTGATATACATAGAAGTTCAGCCAGTTGGAGTAGAGCAGCTGGCCGGCGGATCTCCAGGTGACTCTGGGCGGCTGCGTCGGGTCGTCATTCGGGAAGTAGTTCAGCGGAACCTTCACGCTGTCAAGACCCTTCGCCATATCGCGGTCGTACTCCAGCTTCAGCGTATCGCGGTCATACTCCGTATGGCAAGTAACGAAGAACTGGCGGTTGTCAACGGTCTTCGCAATCGCAAGGCTTCCCTTCTCCGTGGTAGCCAGGATCTCAAGCTCCGGATGCTCCATCACATCCTTGATATGGACCTCTGTTGCGCGGGACTGCGGTGCCATGAAGATATCATCGAAACCGCGGAAGAGCGGCTGCTTGGGGCGGTGGATCTTGTGAGGGATGACGCCGAAGAGCTTGATTGGAAGGTCGAACTTGCGGATGCCGTAGTGGTAGTAGAGACCGGCGTAAGCACCCCAGCAGAGATGGAAGGTGCAGTGTACATGGGTCTTGGTCCATTCCATGATCTCACATACCTCATCCCAATAGGCAACATCCTCGTAATCTACATAATCAAGCGGTGCACCGGTGATGATCATGCCGTCATAGCGGCGATCCTTGATCTGGTCAAAGGTATAGTAGAACTGTGCCATGTGAGAAGGGTCTGCATGGCTGGAAGTATAGGAGCTGGTCTGCAGGAACTCTACCTGAACCTGCAGAGGAGTATTCGAGAGCTTGCGGAGGAGCTGTGTCTCGGTTACGATCTTCGTGGGCATCAGGTTCAGGATCAGAACATTCAGAGGTCTGATATCCTGGTGGGTTGCCCGGTATTCGTTCATAACGAAGATATTCTCTTCTTCCAGAATCTTAGTTGCGGGAAGCGCATCGGGGATAGTAATCGGCATAGTGATACCTCCTTATATCTATAGGCAGATGAGAATCTGCGATAAAATTCATCGGATGAAAGCAGGTGCTTCCTTACTAATATAATACAAAATCCCCGTTTCTTTCAAGAAAAAACGGGGATTTTGCAATATTATTATGAAAATACATAGAAAACTTCAGATAATTATCTGTTCTTAGTTTGCATAATCGGTATAAATCTGTACGTGGTCATAGATACATCTCCAGGAGCTGTAGGTGCCAACGGTAACACAGATATAGTGCTTGCCGCTGTCGGAGACCATGTAGCTTGCTGCACAGCAGCCGGATTCCTGAACGAAGCCGGTCTTCGCACACAGGACGGTACCACCGGATTCCTTATCCTCGATCCTTCGCAGGAACCAGTTGGAAATCGTGAGACCCTCCGGGTTCTGCTCGGTCAGGCTCGTGGTATATACATGCTCCGCAAGGATCTGCCGGCAGTAGTTATCCTGCACCGCAGCCTTCAGGATCATTGCCATGTCGAGCGTCGTGCAATAGTGGTCCTCATCATACAGACCGATGCAGTTCGTGAAGTGGGCCGTGTCTGAGAGGCCAAGCGCTTCCAGCTTATCATTCATCATAGCAACGAAGGCTTCCTGAGAACCTGCCACATACTCAGCCAGAGCCAGAGCGGCATCGGCGCCGGAGGGAAGGATCGTTCCGTAGAAGAGATCCCGGACGGTAACGGTCTCGCCGGTCTGGAAGCCGGCAACACTGCAGCCGTTCTGATATACATAGTCTTCAATCTCCTCAGAGATCGTCACGGTATCATCCAGGTCTTCCTGCACCAGATGCTCTGCGGCAACCAGCACGGTCATGATCTTGGTCATAGAGGCCGGGCAGATGACAGTGGAGGCGTCACGCTGGGCGATGACGGTACCCTCATCCAGATCCACCAGGACAGCATAGGGGCTGTCAATCTCTGTGTCTTCCATCAAGGGCGCCTCACTTGCGTCAACGTCGTAGCCGCTGAAGAAGGAGACGGGGTCTGCAGCGGAGATACCGGAGTCATCGGAATCATCGACATATTCTTCGTCGGTATCCAGACCGGAGAACTCGGTTGCCTGATCGAAGACCTCCGTCTCCGTCTCTGTCTCGGGTGCACTGGTCTCTGCTGCGGAAGTCTCTTCCTGAGAGGTCTCTTCCAACGCTTCTGTGGAAATGCTCGCCTCTTGTGTCTGATCTGCATGGTCACTGCTTCCGCCATGTCCGCTGAGAATGCCCTGTGACCATAAGATAAAGACAACGCAGATGGCAAAGATCACCGCCAGAATACCGGCAGTTACGAGCTTGCGCTGACGCTCCTTCTTCTTTCTTGCGGCGATTCGCGCCTCTCTTTCTTCGATGCGGCGCTTGCGGCGCAGTTCAAAGGCATCATCGATCTGCTCCCACTCCTGCCTGGTCTGCCTATCGATATATTTCTCACCGGTCTGATATACGGTGCGTTCTTCCTCTTCGGATGGGGTTGGCTGCGGAACCGCTTCTGTGATGGAAGTGCCCTCTGTGGGAACTTCGTTCATCGGAGCTTCCTCTGCGCCCGTCTCTAAGTGTCTGTCATCGCTCATACGGGATTCCTCCTTCATGTTATAGTTATATGGTGCGGCGGAAATTCTGCCGGACATAATATGCCATTATCATCATTCTATCTATTTTATATCGAAAGGTCATGGGAATTCAATACTTTGTCGGGTATTTTCAAGGTGAGAATATCGAACAAATTCTGAAAAAACAATAAAATGCAGTTGGAATAGGTGAAGAAACCTGTAAAATAGGAGCAGGAACATGCCCGGGAGACGTTCTCTCCGCATGTGAATAATGACAGTCAACGGGAAGGGATCGTTAGGAGAAGCAGAGGATCGATTCCGAAGATTGGCTGAGTAGGAAGGTTTCTATGAGATATTGTGTATATGGCTCCTCCAGTGATCTGATTCATACAGAGTATCTGGAGGGCGGAAGAGAACTTGGGAGATGTCTGGCAAGGCACGGACACGGGCTGGTCTTCGGCGGCGGCAACCACGGGATGATGGGGGCAGCGGCCAGAGGCATCAATGAGATCAGACAGGAGACGGGAATGCCCATCGGAAGCAGTAAGGCGAAGCAGAGCATTTCGGGGGAAGCATACCTTGCGTGGGCAGAGCGGGAAGGAATCACAGGGCCGGAGATCATCGGCATCTCACCCTCTTTTTTTAATGAGGAAGGAATCCTGTATGATCACTGTACCTGTATGATCTATACGGAGACGATGAGAGAGAGAAAGCAGAAGATGGAAGAGTTCTCGGATGGGTTTATTATCACGCCGGGCGGTCTCGGAACGCTGGATGAGTTCTTTGAGATCGCAACACTCAGGCAGCTGGGACAGCATGGGAAGCCGGTGGCGATCCTGAATCTGCGCGGTTACTATGATGCGATGGAGGCTATGCTGGTGAAGGCTGCAGCAGAGCAGTTCATCGGAGCAGATACGATGGAAGTGCTTCGGTTCTTCCGTGAGCCGGAAGAACTGGTGTGCTGGATCGAGAAGCAGCAGGAAGCCTACCTGGACTGGAGAGCTACCAAGTATGGAAGGACTAATGATAGTGATACTCAATAAAAGATAATGGCAATACAGACTGTAGCAGTGTTCCCCCCTAAGACGGATGTCGCAGCCTGGATGCTGACGTGGCCTTCCTGAGAGAGAAGCAGGATAATGACGATGTTGTCTTGATTGCGAAGGAAGCAGGACTGCTGAACAATATCTAAGTCACAGAAAGAGGGAGCCGCTTCGGTTCCCTCTTTCTGTGCAGAGATTTCGAAAGATACTTGAAAAAGAGTCCTCTCTGTAATATAATGACGAAGACAAATGATCCATCTCCAATCAATGCGATGAGAGAAGAAGAATCAGATGAAAGCCTTCAGAGAGTCGGTGGTCGGTGCGAACCGTCGGCGGAAGTCTGAGGTTCCGCTTCTCAAGGCAGCCGGTGATGAGCCGGAAGGTCGGTACCCTTTATCGTACTATGAGTGGTCGGTATCTGCCGGATATCGACAATATGGGTGGCAACGCGGAACTTCCGTCCCTGTAGGGGATGGGGGTTTTTATTTTTATGATACCGGGGATCAAGTGGCTGAAAAATGGGCGCACGAAGCCGCAGGCGTAGTACGGCCACTTTTTCAAACATTTGATCCCCCAACAAAAATGAACATGTAGGGCGAATAGCCCGGAATGCGAATTTTTGTAGCACAGCGAGAGCGTAAGCGAAGCTGTGCGTGGTATCATAAAATGTAGAGCAAATCGGCTCGCCCGATTTGCATCCTTATTTTTTACAGAAAAGGAGAATCCAAATGTTAGACATTAAGTTTGTGAGAGAGAATCCTGACATCGTTAAGCAGAACATCAAGAATAAGTTCCAGGATCAGAAACTTCCCCTGGTAGATGAAGTGATCGCGCTGGACCGTGAGAACCGTGACATCAAGGGTGAGGTTCAGGCACTGCTGGCACAGAAGAACAAGTTGTCCAAGCAGATCGGCGGTCTGATGAAGCAGGGTAAGAAGGAAGAGGCAGAGGCTGTGAAGGCACAGGTACAGGCGAACGCAGGACGCGTCGAAGAACTGTCTGCCCGTGAGAAGGTCGTGGAGGAAGAACTCCTGAAGAAGATGATGGTGATCCCCAACATTATCGACCCTTCGGTTCCGATCGGCAAGGATGACAGTGAGAACGTAGAGATTCAGAAGTACGGTGAGCCCGTGGTTCCTGACTTCGAGATTCCCTATCACACCGAGATTATGGAGAGCTTCCATGGTGTAGATATGGATGCAGCCGGCCGCGTAGCAGGCAATGGCTTCTACTACCTGATGGGCGATATCGCAAGACTGCACTCTGCAGTTCTGGCTTATGCCCGCGACTTCATGATCGACAGAGGTTTCACTTATTGCGTACCTCCCTTCATGATTCGTTCCAACGTTGTGACCGGTGTTATGAGCTTCGCTGAGATGGACGCTATGATGTACAAGATCGAAGGCGAGGATCTGTATCTGATCGGTACTTCCGAGCACTCCATGATCGGTAAGTTCATCGATACCATGCACAAGGAAGAGCAGCTGCCCTATACGCTGACCAGCTACAGCCCTTGCTTCCGTAAGGAGAAGGGTGCTCACGGCATCGAGGAGAGAGGCGTATATCGTATCCATCAGTTAGAGAAGCAGGAGATGATCGTAGTCTGAAAGCCCGAGGATAGCCCGATGTGGTTCGATAAGCTGTGGCAGAACACGGTAGATCTGTTCCGATCCATGGATATCCCCGTACGTACTTTGGAGTGCTGCTCCGGAGACCTGGCAGATCTGAAGGTGAAGTCCATCGATGTTGAGGCATGGTCCCCTCGTCAGAAGAAGTACTTCGAAGTAGGAAGCTGCTCCAATCTGGGAGATGCTCAGGCTCGTCGTCTGAAGATTCGTGTGACCGGACCCGATGGCAAGAAGTACTTTGCGCATACCCTGAACAATACCGTAGTTGCTCCCCCTCGTATGCTGATCGCATTCCTGGAGAACAACCTGCAGGCTGACGGCTCTGTTCGTATTCCTGAGGTTCTGAGACCTTACATGGGCGGCAAGAGTGCCATCACCGTACAGAAGTAATAAGATATGAGAAGAATAAAAGCATGCCGGGGATTCCGTCGGCATGCTTTTTCATAATTAGAAATGCTCTTCCTCTTGCGCGGAAAGCAAACTTTGTTTGTTAATAAACAAACAAATGGATTTGAAGAACTTTTTGAAGAAAATTCAGAAAAAGAGAAGAGAAAATTATTTTGATTTCGCAAATATATAGATTGCATTTATCGTAAAATTGTGCCAAAACAAAAGCGGGTTAAACAAATACGACATGTTTTAAAAAAACATAAGACAAAATGTACGAACAAAACTCTATGATAATACATAAAAAGATGAAAAAAGAGAGGTAAAAAATGAAAGAAAAGTCAGAGAATAAATGAAATTATGTAAAAATATTTCAAAGTTTCTGGCGGCAAACCGAGAATAATGTGAAAATAGATTGACATATTCTTGACAAGCATTAAAACCTATGATATATAT
>R06__coassemble_864_pt1 | contig 10756 bp, 7 predicted proteins | sample R06__metabat2_high_PE_029 | metagenome-assembled genome bin R06 | reverse complement strand
CATTTTTGGACGCTCGCCATAGATCCGGATTTCTGTGCGCTGCTTCGCTGCGCCCAAAATCCAGCTCCATGGTTCGCTGTTTTCAAAAAAACTGCTGCAGGCCTTCGCCTGCAGCAGTCAACATTTCTTTCTTATGCAATTACAGATATCCTACCTGCGAGACTCCTCATCGGACTCTTCCTCTTCAGACTCTTCAGACTCCTCAGATTCTTCAGAATCTTCCTCCTCAGACTCTTCTTCGTCCTCGTCAGAATCCTCGTCATCCTCTTCGTCGTCTTCCTCCTCCTCGGAATCCTCGTCATCCTCCTCGTCGTCTTCATCCTCTTCGGAATCTTCTTCGTCCTCGTCTTCATCCTCTTCGGATTCCTCTTCGTCTTCCTCAGACTCTTCCTCTTCGTCCTCATCCAGTCCGAAGAAGTCCTCGTCCACCTCTTCCTCTTCCGCCTTCAGCTTCTTGCGGAACAGCAGCCGGCAGAGGATCAGGCTGATCTCGAAGAGTGCCAGCATAGGGAAGGCTACCAGGACCTGTGTCGTCACATCGGGCGGTGTAATGATAGCCGCAACAATGAATACTACCAGAACCACGTACTTGCGATTCTTCTGCAGGAACTTCGGATTCAGGATACCGACGCTGGTCAGCAGGATCGTAACGATCGGAAGCTCGAATACACATCCGAACACGACCTCCATCGTCAGAACGAAGGTCATGTAGTTCTCGATAGACATCGCGCTCTTGATCGTCCCCGTGGAATCCAGGCCGGCCAGGAAGGTCAGCGAGATTGGAAGAACAATCTTGAAGCAGAAGATTGCACCGACACAGAACAGAATAACACCGGCCGTCAGGATACCGAAGGCTGCCTTCTTCTCACGGGATGTCAGTCCCGGGCACATGAACCGATATGCCTGATACCCCAGTACCGGGAAGGCGAACACAACACCGCCAATCATACCGATTCGGATATAGGACAGCATCAGCTCTGTAGGATGCAGATATACGAAGGAGAACTCCGGTCCCAGAGCCATCAGCATCCGAACCAGCGGAGCTGAGAAGGCAAAGCATACCAGAAAAGCCACGATGAATGCCAACGCACACTTGATCAGACGGTTGCGCAGCTCATCCAGATGAGATACCAGAGACTCCTTCTTCTCAGAGGCCTCCGACTGAAGATTCTTCGTAAGGATCTTGCCGACGCCGACAGCCTTGCTGCCAACACGCTTCAACCCCGATTTCTTAGCCGGCATTATGCTTCCTCATCCTCTTTCTTTTTCTTCTTGGAAGACTTCTTCGCGGACTTCTCTTCTTCCTCTTCTTCTTCGTCCTCGTCGTCGTCTTCTTCCTCTTCGTCCTCGATGCCCTCATTCAGACCATTCTTGAAGCCGCCAAGGGTCTTGCCCATAGTCTTGCCAAGCTTCGGCAGCTGCTTCGGTCCGAAGATCAACAGTGCAATAATCAGGATGATCAGAATCTCTGTGGTTCCCATTCTCATGATGTAGTTCCTCCTCAATCATATGATCCGCACACATACCTGTGCCGGAATCACGTTCTCATATTCGCATAGAATAATATTAAGCTTCCTCAGAAGACTCCGATGCAGAGGCCTCAGCCTCAACAGCTTCTTCCACCGAACCTGCATCCTCAGCAGTCTCTTCCTCTGCCTCAGACGATTCCTCAGCTTCCGATGCTTCCGAAGACTTCTTCTTCGTGCTGCTCTTCTTCTTTTTCTTCTTCTTACTGCTCTTCTTCGTAGTCGTAGCGTCGAACTTCAGAGCATCCTTGATCTCCGCAGCGTCTTCCTCATAGCTCGACAGTTCCTTCTTGAAACCGCCCAGCGTCTGACCCAGAGTCTTCGCCATCTCGGGAAGCTTCTGCGGTCCGAAGATCACAAGTGCGATTACCAGGATGAGCAGTATCTCCGTTGTGCCTATTCTCATAGCCTTCTCCTCCTCAGTGCCCGTCAGGCATCCTTCTTCTTTTTCTTCGAGGACTTGCTGCTCTTCTTCTTGGCAGGCTTCTCCTCATCATCGTCGTCATCTTCCATGTTTTCTTCCCACTCTTTGCTGGCCTTAGCCACCTGCTTCTTCGTAGACTTAAATGCACTGCCCACTACTTTCCCCAGCTTAGGCAGCTGCTTCGGTCCGAAGATCAGAAGAACGATGATCAAGATGACAATTAGTTCTGTTGCTCCCAGTCTCATAGTCTTACCTCTCCTTTAGATAATGATGATCTATTGTCATTATACGCCTACAATTTTGCAATCGTATATGTCAATATTTTGTAAACATTATCAATTTTCGCACTATTCAAGTATATCACACATTTCTTATAATTGATACCCTTTTGTCACCAATTATCTTATCAATGAACCGGATTTAATGAACCAGGTCCATGACCCGGTCAACAAGTTCCTTGCCGCAGCTTTCTACGTAAGAATTGTAAGTATACTCCCGCACAGAGGACAGAAGACTCTCCCGTTCTTCCTCTGTCAGTTCTATCACAGTAAGTCCCGCTTCTTTGAACTGCTGCAGTCCCTGATTCTCGTAGTTCTCTGCCTGCCCGGAGATATAGTCCACCGTCTCTTCCGCGGCTTCACAGAGCCAGGTCTGCTGCTCCTCTGTCAGTTCCTGATAGAAGTTCTCATTCACGAAGATCTGGTCCATATAGACCCGGTGCCTGAGATTGATTGCATACTTCTGCTGCTCATAGATTCGGTTGCTGATGATGCTTGGAATCGTATTCTCCTGCGCATTCACATAGCCAAGCTGCAGAGCCGAGTACACCTGCTCCACCGGGAAGGACTCTGATTCCATCCCCATCGTACGCCAATAGTCTTCCTCGATGCGAACACCGACCGTACGCATCCTGATCTTCTTCGCATCCTCCGGCGTCCGAATGGGATATTCGCTCGTCACCCACCGGTACATGATCGGCAGATTGCCGAGAAGCCGCCCATGATCCTTCTGCACTTCCGTATCTATCAGTTCCCGGAATTCCGTGCCTTCCTCCAGCGCTGCCTCCATTGTATCGATGTCTGCACCGTTCAGCGTCGGCAGGAAGCGGAAGATCTGCAAGACCGCCGAATTGATCGTACCGATCCTCATCTGAGTCGTCCCATTCTGGAAGCTCTGAATCGATTCTGCCAATGTCCCCAGAGAGTTATTCCCATATACCGCGATCTGCATCGTACCGCCCGAGATTTCTGACAGTCTATCCCGCAGATACTCGGCTGCCTCGTTCGTGAGCGAATTGAGCTGTTCGCTGTGAGTCAGGATGATATTGACCGTATCCTGAGGCTCCGCCGTACTCTATTCCTTGGCCTGTGCCTCCTGTCTGGCCTCAGCCGCTGCCTGCAGCACATTCTCAGACGACTCCGACACTCCGCATCCCGTGAGCGCAAGGATCAGAAGCAGACCGCCGGCCAGAAGTCTCCGGCATTCTTTTAGATATCTTCGCACGCTGCACTCTCCTTTCCGCGGGTTCGGAACTGACCAGGCGTCTCCCCATGATACTTCTTGAACACACGTCCGAAGTTCTGGGGCGAATTGAATCCCGTCTTGAAACCAATCTCAACAATGGTATAACTTGTACTCGTAAGCAGGATCTCCGCCTGACGGATCCTGTACTGATTCAGATACTCCACGAATCCGGGCGGCATGTAGGTCGTGAAGAGACGCGACAGGTAGGAGCTGCTGATACCGCAGTAATCGCTGACCGTATTCAGTGACAGCATGCTGTCATTGTAGTGCGCCTCGATATACCTCTTTGCATTCTCAATATATCGATACTTCTCATCGCCCACAGCACTCTCCAGCGCCTTCAGGGTGACTTCAAGGAAATGCTCAAGTGCTTCGTACCTGGCGTCCTCGGTCGTCATGGGTTCCTGATGTTCTTCCAAATTCCGCCGGTAAGTCAGCCAATCCTCCTCCACCGGTATATTCAGCTGAATCATGCGCTCCAGAATGACATTGCAGATCCGGGAACAGATGACGGGAGCCTTCTCGGCATCGGACATCGCCTCCTGTACAAGCAGACGGATATTGCGCAGATACTGTCCGGTCTCCGTCAGCTCTGCCTGCAGCATCTCCTCAGCCTTCTTACTGTACCTCTGCCAGATCGCCTCTCTGTCAGCCTGTCCTCTTCGGTAGTAGATCCGCTCCTGCAGGTTCTTCTCGCTGTCCACCCGAGCCTCATAGGTATCCATCAGGTTATGATAATTGTAACCGCTTCCGAACTCCAGATAGATATTCAGATCCTCCTCCTGTTCTCTGAGGATCTGCTCGAAGTTCACCATCCATCGCTTAAGAGTTCGAATGGAAGTATCCTGCGGATGACTGAGCAGCAGGATCCTCTCCTTATTCTGTCCTTCGAAGAAGTAAAGCTTCGAAGCTACCGAGGTTGCAGACCAGAATTCCCGGATTGCCTGTTCCACAGTCCAGTAGTGAAGCTCCTGCTCTCGCAGTGAGCACACTCTGTCAGGCCCATAGTAGAGAGTCAGAACGATCACCTGGAAGAGCCCTTCCATCCGGAAGTCCATCGTGGCCTCCGACAGGATTTCTCTCACCTGAAGATCATCGATCTCCTCCCCCATGATCAGACTGCGCAGCAGACGCTCCTCCACTGCAGTTCCGAGCTCGGTCAGCATATTCTGCATTCGCGCCTGACGTCCCTGCATATACCTGTGCACATTCTGCATCAGTTCCAGTTCTGTAGCTGATGCCCCCGAATCCTTCATATCATCGATCGAAGACTCGAAGGAGGTGAGAGTCTCCTGAATCGGCCGATAGACCAGATAAATCAGGAAGATACTTCCTGCTGCCAACAAGATCACAATCAGGACGGCCATGGGAATCAGTGTCGGAACCATAGTGATCACCATCTCTGAGATCTCCTGCGAAGGAATCAGTGCTGTCCACTGAATCTTACTTCCGTTCTCCTGGCTTGCAAGAACATAGCCCGAGAAGGAGACAGCCTCACCGCGATAGATACTATCGCTCAGAACTTCCCCCTGCTGAATCATCAGCTGACTATCCGAAGGATAAGCCATGGAAGTCGGGAAGGCCGGATTCCCCTCATAGTACATATAGACGGTCTTGTCAGAGAAGGAATCATGGTAGAGATCCTGATAGATATCACTCATATCCATGCGAATCAGCATCTGAACCAGCGGACGCTCCTCCGGGAAACCGAGCCGCATATAGAGCTTATCATGATACCAGACCAGGTTCTCATCATCTGTCTCCACTTCGAACAGTTCCGGCTGCTGATACTCTTCATAGGAAAGCACATGGTTAGCCGAGGTCAGAACCAGCCCATCATCGATCAGATACAGACAACTATAATCTGTCCAGGAATTATCTGCCACAAAGGTATTCAGGCTCAGCATCACATCAAGAAGCTTCGTTTCATCCTTCTGATTACCAAGCAGAGCCAGGGATCTGGCATTATCCTGGTTCATCAGATCCCCCGCACGCACGCGTAAGGACAGAAGGCCGCTCTCCAGAATCTGATTCTTCTCACTGATTATGTAGGTATAGCTCTCGCGGACAGCCTCCTCCTGGCGCTGTCTGTAGACGCGCCGAAGTCCCAACTGGAAACCAATCCCAGCAAGCAAAAGAATCACTGTCAATACGCACATCGTCTTCAAAAAGATACTGTGATATCGCAGTGATTGTATGAATGATTTGATCTTGTCTTTCTTCACCCGGAAGACCTCCCTTGTTCGAAGTCACTATTCAATAATTATATATGAATTTTGTTCACAAAACAACTTTTTCATTCATGTTTCGCCGATTTATGGTATGATATTATGGAGAATGTTCAAAACGCAGTTCATAGATATAGGAAGCCATAGGCGCAAAGCTTTACGTATACCCCCGACCATATAAAACCGGAAGCCGCCGTATGAGCATTTCCAAGAAAGAAAGGAGCATCTCCCGATGCAATGGATCGATGATATCAGCCGCGGGGCCGACCGGCTGGTCAATGCCCTGAAGCCCGAGAATATAAAGAAGGCACTGTCTGCCGAGAAGGAACGTCTGAAGAACCTGGATGCCCAGGGCTGGATTGAGGAAGGATTCCTGCTCACCTCCGTGGGACTCCTGATCGGCATCGTTGTATTCTGCTTCACGCAGTCCCCTTATTATAAGGAAGGAACTTCTGCGGACCCTGCCCAGGAATCTGTGGTCGATACGGGAATCCCGGAGGATTACGAGGCTCCGGAGCCCGGAACCGTGACAGACTTCGATGAGTTCTATGTGGACGAATCCTGCCTGCGAGCCTCCGCCGACAACCGCCCCACGGAGGAGAGCCTGAAGGCGATGATGCCGGAGGCGATCGGTGTCTATCTGGATGATGACACACAGGTGTCCTACCTGGATGTCACCTGGGAGTGCGTTGAACTCGACTATGACAGCACCGATGACTTCTACTATCAGTTCAGTCCTCAGTGGGATACAGAGACCTATCCGCTCGACAGTACCCTTGACCCTGTGGCAGATGCTCCCTATATTGCGGTCTTCCTGGAGACGCGCGAGGATGGGGACGATTCCATCCTGGTAGGTCTCGATGCCGCAGCAGATTCCGAAAGTACGGACGATGAGTTCTACTATAGCGAGGACGGCAGCATCGTCGATTCCGATGGATACGAATATGCGTGGGATGAGGAGGACGAGGACGAAGTCTCTGTCTCCGATACCGTGACCGGCACGGAAGAGGAGATGAATCTCTTCGATTACCTGGTGAATGACATGGGACTGAACACAGCTGCCGCCTGCGGCATCCTGGCCTGTGCTCACCCGAACTCGGCCTTCCGCGCCAACAACCTGGAGGACAGCTTCGAGGTCAGCCTCGGCATGGATGACGAGACCTACACGGATGCTGTCGATGACGGCACCTATATGAACTTCGGCAATGATGGCGCCGGCTATGGTCTCTTCCGCTGGTCCCTCGCAGACCATAAGGAAGGTCTGCTCTCCTACGCAGAGGAGTCCGGCGAGAGCGTCGGCGACTGGCTGGTGCAGCTTGGCTATCTGGAGACTGAGCTTGATGAGACCTACAGCAATGTGTGGAACTATCTTGTCTCCGTTCCCAACACCGCGGAAGGTGCCTACAATGCCGCCTACTTCTGGTGCAATTACTACGAGAAGGCGGAAGGTGCTTCCACTCTTGCCATCACCAGAGGCAACCTGGCACGGGATATCTACTGGAGTAATTACAGTTGGTATGATACCGAAGACGATTATGATGACTACTACGACGATTCCTATGATGATGAAGACTCGTACGAAGATGAGATGAGCGGCGAGGACTACGAGTACGAATACGAAGATGAAGACGAGGATTCGGATTCCACGAAGTCTTCCTCATCCTCCACCTCACGGGCGACAAGCTCGACGACTTCCCGGGCAACGGTGAGAGCCACCACGCAGCCTTCCACCTACGTCTCCTACAACTCCACCACCAGATCTTCGACGGCATCTACGACATCGAGCAGAGTTCTGGCCACGTCTGTCACACTCAATGCGACAGAGAAGACTCTGGAGAAGGGCGGCACCTTCACCCTGAAGGCTACCCTGTCCCCTTCCAATGCGACGGACACCATGTTCTGGTATACCGGCAACAGCAGTGTAGCTACCGTATCGAGCGGCAAGGTCACAGCCGTAGGTACCGGAAGCACTGCCATCACCGTAAGAACTTCCGGCGGCAAGATGGCCAGCTGTAAGTTCACCGTCATCGGCAAGGTTACAGCTCCGCAGATCACCGTAAGCAATGAAGAACCCTATGTGGGAGATTCCGTAAAGATCAGCTGGGACGATCAGGATGCCGCTACTGGCTACAAGATCTATGTAACCCACGATGATCAGACCGTGACAGCGGATACCACCTACAACACCTATACATTTAAGCCTACTCAGAGCTGCAAGTATACGATCAAGGTTCGCGCCTACAATGACAGCTATAAGAAGACCTCCAGCACCACGATCCATGTGCTGATTAAGGCCACGGAAGTCTCGCTGTCTGAGTCGAAGGCTATCTTGTCTGCAGGCAAGACCCTGAAGCTGACCGCCGAGCTTGGTCCCGAAGGCTGCACCGGAGACTCCGTAAGTTCCTGGGAGAGCAGCAATGACTGGGTAGCTTCCGTAAGCAGCAAGGGCAAGATCACCGCCATCGCCGCCGGAAGCTGTACGATTACCGTGACCACGAAGAACGGCCTGACAGACAAGTGCAAGGTGACCGTCGTAGATCTGCCGGTCATCACCGTACAGCCGGAGAGCCTTCAGGTGAGTGCCAGGGATTCTGCCCTCTTCTATGTCGATGCCGAGGGAACGGACCTGACCTATCAGTGGCAGTATCGGACCACCGATGCAAGCCCTTGGTCCAACTGCACGGCAGGCGATGCAGCAAGCTCCTGCATGACTGTGACAGCAGCGGCTTCCCTGAATGGCACTTCCTACCGATGTGTGATCACCAATACCGCCGGCGACAGCGTCATCTCTGATGCAGCTGTTCTGACGGTAGGCTATGATACTCCCGTGATTCTGACCCAGCCGGATATGGCTGTGGTTTCTGAGGGAAGCAGCGCTTCCTTCTATATAGAAGCGATAGGTGAAGACCTGACCTTCCTGTGGCAGTACCGCGAGGATGCGGACAGCGTCTGGATCGATACCGTAAGCGAAGAATCTGAGGAAGAGCCGGAGAGTTCGGAAGCCGCCGAAGAATCGACGGAAGACACGAGCACAGAGGAAGCAGAAAGTACGAGCATTTCCGAGGAGACCGAGTCCACCGCAGAGAGTACGAGCATTTCCGAGGAGTCCGAGTCTACGGCAGAGAATACGTCCGAAGAGATGACCTCCTCCGCTGCACTCTCCCTGGAAGAGGATGCGAAGCGGGTGGATGCCCTGGATCAGAAGGAGTTCTCCGATACCCTCACCGTCACCGCTGACGCTTCCATCGACGGAAGGACCTACCGCTGCATCGTCACCGACAAGAATGGGCAGAGCATCACCTCTGCGGAGGCCGTCCTGATGATTGGAAGCGGCATCACGATCTCGAAGCAGCCGGCAGACTGCACGGCAAGCATCGGCGACCAGATTTCCTTCACAGTCAAGGCTGCATCGGACGATGACAGCACCATCACCTATCAGTGGCAGTACCGCGCAGCAGGCGGCACCGCATGGATCAACGATACTGCAAGCACTGCCGCGAAGAAGACCCTGAAGGTCAAGGTCAAGGCCTATATGAACGGCCGGAGATACCGCTGCGTACTCACGAATGAGGACGGCTGCGTACTCAGCACGCAGAGTGCAGAGCTGACCGTGGAAGAATAAGCCTATGCCCCCCGGACGATGACAAAGTCCGGGGGATCTTCATGTCCACGCTTCTTATCTTAAGAAAAAAAGTTGATGTTTTCTCTCCGAATATGTATTATACTGTTTATGATGCATAAGTATGTCCTGACAGATATTTTGTGACATATCCCGTTACATCTTCTATATATAGATCTATATCTTCAGAAAGGAGCTCTTCCCTATGAGTTTTATTGATCAGATCAGTCAGGGGGCGAAGGATATCGCCGAAGCCCTGAAGCCGGAGAACGTTAAGAAAGCGATCGCCGATGAGAAGTACCGTCTGCAGCACCTGGATACCCAGGGCTGGATCGAGGAGGGATTCCTCATTACTTCCGTTGCTCTGCTGATTGGCATCGTTATCTTCTGCGTGACCCAGTCCCCCTACTTCCACAAAGATACGTCTGCGGATGACCCCTCAGAGATCGCAACAGAGGTGGATCCGGACAGCGATTACAGCGCACCGACCGCCGGCACGATCACAGACTTCGAAGAATTCTCGGTCGATGAGCACTGTCTCCGCGCATCTGCCGCCAACAAGCCCACGCAGGATCGTCTCTTAGCGCTGATGCCCGATACCATCGGTGTCTATCTGGATGATTCCACCGAAGTATCCTATCTGCAGGTTACCTGGGAGTGCACGGATCTGGACTATGATAACACCGATCTCTTCTACTACCAGTTCAGCCCCCAGTGGGATCTTGAGGCCTATCCTCTGGATAGTTCCCTCAGCATCCTGGCAGATGCCCCCTACATCGGTGTCTTCCTCGAAGACCGCGATACCGAGAACGATTCCATCGTGATCGGCTTCTCTACCGAAGACACATACGATGATGGCTACTACTACGATGAGAACGGCAATATCGTTGACGAATACGGAGATGAGTGGGATATCGATGATCCCTATGCAGTCACCATCTCCGATACCGTGACCGGCACGGAAGCCGAGCTGGATGTCTTTGACTACCTGGTCAATGACATGGGACTCAGCACGGCAGCTGCCTGCGGTATCATGGCCAATTGCTACAGTGAATCTGCCTTCCGCTCCGACAACCTGGAGGATAGCTACGAGGCGATCCTCGGCATGGATGACGAAACCTATACTCAGGCCGTTGATGACGGAAGCTACACGAACTTCGGCGATGACAGCGCCGGCTACGGTCTCTTCCAGTGGACCCACTACTCTCACAAGCGTGCCCTTCTTTCCTACGCTGAGGAGTCCGGTGAGAGCATCGGTGATCTGTATACGCAGCTCTACTTCCTGGAGGAAGAGCTCGACCAGGACTACAGCAATGTATGGAACTACCTGATCGCGGTTCCCAACACCGCAGAGGGTGCTTACAATGCCGCCTACTTCTGGTGTACTTACTATGAGAAGCCGGAGAATGCCCAGTCCGTCGCCATTACCCGAGGC
>R06__coassemble_765_pt1 | contig 11393 bp, 9 predicted proteins | sample R06__metabat2_high_PE_029 | metagenome-assembled genome bin R06 | reverse complement strand
CTTCTGCTGTGGGGCTGAACTGTTCTGTTGGTCCCGATCAGCTGGAGGCTGTGATTAAGTCTATGAAGAAGGTAGCGGAGGTTCCGGTGATCGCTAAGCCCAATGCCGGTATGCCCTTCATTACCCCGAGAGGGGAGGCCGTCTACTCCATGAAGGCGGAGGACTTCGCAGATTCCGTGACTCATCTGGTGGACTGCGGTGCGGGAATCGTCGGCGGCTGCTGCGGAACGACGCCGGAGTATATTGCAGCGCTTGCGAAGAAGCTGGGAAGGTAAGAAGCGTGGTGTGATGTGCATCATGCCATAGAACAGAATGTGATTAATGAAGAAGAATGAAGACGATTATCTATACTTTGAGTGAAAATCGAGACCATAATAAGGCAGGGTATCTGCAGGCTGCGGAGATCCTGAAGCAGGGCGGGCTGGTAGCATTTCCAACAGAGACGGTGTATGGTCTGGGAGGGAATGGGCTGAATCCGGATGCTTCCATGAAGATCTATGAGGCGAAGGGACGTCCTTCAGACAATCCTCTGATCCTGCATATTGCAGACCGGGAGCAGCTGGTTCCTCTGGTGAAGGAGATTCCGGAGATGGCCGAGAAGCTGATGGAGCGCTTCTGGCCGGGTCCGATGACTTTGATTTTTGAAAAGAGCGATCTTGTGCCTCATCGCACGACCGGCGGACTGGATACGGTGGCGATCCGTATGCCAAGCCATCCGGTGGCGAGAGCTCTGATCCGTGCGGCGAATGTTCCGGTGGCGGCACCCAGTGCGAACCGGTCGGGGCGCCCGAGCTGTACGACGGCAGAGCACTGTATCGAGGACCTGGATGGCAGAGTGGATATGATCCTGGATGGTGGAAGCGTAGAGATCGGTATCGAGTCCACGATCATTGATTGTACCGGGGATGTACCTATGATCCTCCGGCCGGGATTCATCTCCAGGGAAGATGTGGAGGAACTCCTGGGAGTGTGTGAGATCGATCCGGCCATCCTGAAGAAGCCGGACGCGGACTTCCGTCCCAAGGCTCCCGGCATGAAGTACCGGCACTATGCACCGAAGGCTTCTCTCACAATCGTGGAGGGCGGTACGGAGGCAGCAATTGCGGAGATCCTTCGCCTGGTGGAAGAGGGAAGAGCACAAGGGCTGCAGGTTGGTATCCTCTGTACGGAGGAGAGCCTGGCTTTCTTCGAAGAAAAAGAACTTCCGCATATTCGGTGTATCGGTCTTCGCGCGAGTGAGGAATCCATCGCACATAACCTCTTCCGTTGTCTGAGAGAATTCGATGAGGAAGAAGTTGACACGATCTACTCGGAGTCCTATGGAGATGGCCCTCTGGGGGCAGCCATCATGAATCGTCTGGTGAAGGCGGCCGGATATCATATTATACACGCAGATGAATGAGGAAGGGGGGGAATATATGCCCAGATTTCAGAAAGTAATCTTTGTTTGTACCGAGAATACCTGCCGCAGTATCATGGCAGAGGCGGTGATGCGTTTCGTAAGTCGCGAAAGATATATTGACATTGTGTCCCGTGGTCTGGTAGTATTGTTCCCTGAACCGCTCAATCCCAAGGCTGTCGCTGTGCTTACGGGGAATCATATGCCCCCTGTGAAGACGAATTCGGAACCTCTGACGGCAGATGATCTGGAGGAAGATACGCTGATCCTTACGATGACGGAGAAGGAGAGGCAGGTCGTGAAGGAACGCTTCCCTGAGGCAGAGATGGTATATACGCTGGGAGCTTTCGCCGGAAGGCAGGTTGACATTGAAGAACCCCACGGCGGCAGTATGGCAGAGTATGGCGCCTGCTATGAATATATCGATTTGCTTGTGAAGCTGGCAGCGGAGATCATATTTAAAGCGAATGGGACCTTATAAGAGCAGGAATAATAGATAGAATGAATAGAAAAGGAGAACAGACAATGATTGGAATCGCCAGTGATCACGGTGGGTTTGCACTGAAGCAGGAGATTAAGGCATATCTGGAGCAGCAGGGACTGGAGTATAAGGACTACGGATGCTATGAAGAGAAGTCCTGTGATTATCCGGAGATTGGCAAGGCGGTTGCTCACGGCATCGTATCCGGTGAATGCGAGAAGGGCATCCTGATCTGCGGTACCGGTATCGGCATCTCAATTGCAGCAAACAAGGTGCCCGGGATTCGTGCGGCACTCTGCACGGATTGCTTTATGGCGGAGATGACAAGACTGCACAACGATGCGAATATCGTGGCTCTCGGCGGCCGTGTCGTAGGCCCCGGATTGGCAGTGAAGATCGTCGATACCTTCCTGCATACGGAATTCTCCGGCGAGGAGAGACACGCGCGCCGTATCGCCAAGATCGAAGAGTAATCGGCTTCGGCAATCTGGCGGCATATCACAGGAATATAACCATGTGGAGCCGGAGGCATGTCCTCCGGCATGAGGTCTTTATATGAAGAAAATAGGGAGAAGGCTGCTGGTCTTGCTGGTGATTTTTGTTCTGGCAGGGGCAGCCTTTGCTTTACACTTGTATCGATCGGCACAGAATGCGGTGCCTGAGAATGAAACCCGGTATCAATCGCTGGAGCAGGCTTCCATGCCTCTAATTACGGGAACTGTCGGGGGCAGGCAGGTCAATCCCCTGCATGCCTATACCAGTGAGCGGGATATGGATACAGCTGAGACGCCGGTGATGATTGCTTCCGGGAAGAACTTGACACTGAATGTGCTGCTCTATGGCAATGAGGCAGAGAGCATTCACTGGCAGTTGAGAGAGAGAGACGGAGATGCAGCTCTCTGCGAAGGAGACTCCGCAGGACTTGCCGGGGAGACGTCTTCCTTTCAGGTGGCTTTGGATGATACGATCGTGAGCGGAAGGGACTACTTCCTTGATATCACGATGACGTTGACCGGCGGACAGGAACTCTACTATTACGGCAGGGTAAGACTGGGGGAAGACCTGCATGCTTCTGAGATGATCTCCTATGTGATGAACTTTCACGAGGCCGGTTATGATATTCTTAAGGCCGAGCAGTACAGCGGCAATCTGGAACAGGACAGCAGCACGGATACTGCTACCCTGGCTGATGTCAACATTCATTCAACGGTGGATCAGATCGCCTGGAAGAATCTGGCTCCCACGGAAATGGCAGATAGTCTTTCGGTGGAGATCCTGGAGATGGATGATAGCTTCGGCTCTTTCCTGCTTCGCTACCTGGTGACGGCGGGAACAGAGGAGACCGAGACCTACAGAGTGGAAGAATATTACAGTGTTCACTGGACGGCGAACGGCTTCTATCTGATGGACTTCGACCGAAGTGTGACGGAACTCTTCTCCTCGAATGCATCCAGAGTCTCAGGCGGTGCACTGGACTTCGGCATTGTATCTGAAGGCGATGTAAGTGTCATGCAGTCAGAGGATCTCTCGTATACCGTATTTGCCGTGGGAGGTGAACTTTGGTGCTTCCATCCGGACAGCAAGAGTGTGACGAAGATCTTCACCTTCCTGAATGAGGAAGATCTGCTGCGCAGCAGCTATGACCAGAGCGAGCTGAAGATCCTGAGTGTGGAGGATGATGGCGATATCACTTTCCTTCTCTACGGTTATATGAATCGCGGGAAGCATGAGGGAGCTGTCGGTGTCTCCTGTCTGACTTACGATCAGGATGCCAATGCTCTGTCTGAGAACTTCTTCCTCCCCTTTGAGGGCAGCTTCGACTATCTGAAGGATGGAATCAGCCAGCTGTCCTGCAAAGGAAGCGGCAGTCAGGTCTATCTGATGGTAGGCGATTCTGTATATACCGTGGACTGTGAGAGTCATGAGGTTGTCATGCTTGCGAACCGGATCAAGGAACGGCATCTGGTCGTGAGTGATGATCAGACAGCGATCGCATGGCAGCTGGATTCTCAGCAGGAGATGTCCAACCGCACGCAGATCCTCTATCTGGACAGTGGTGACAGTCAGATCCTGGAGGTGGATGAGGGCGACTGGATCGTACCTCAAGGCTTCATCGATGATGACTGTATCGTGGCTAAGGGGCATATCGATGATCTTGCGGAAGTGAATGCAGAGTTGGTGCACCCTTTCTACTCCGTGGTGATTCAGAACCGCGAGGGCAAGGAAGAGGCACGCTATCAGTATGACGGTGTCTATATCTCCTCCATCACGGTAGCAACCGGGCGTGTAGAACTGAAGCGTCTGCAGAAGAACAGTGACGGAAGCTTCAGCCCCGTCAATGATGATACACTGATTCAGAATGTAGTTGCCGAGAAGAACGAGATACAGCTGAGCACACATACAGATGATGTGCGGGGAACGATCCTGACTTTGGATGGTGTTCTGGAGGGAACGGAGGAGTCGACCCTGGCTTATATGCAGACAGAGCTGATCTCCTATGACGCCTCGGATGCCTTTGTCCTTGCTGCCGTTGAAGATGTGTCTGAGAATATGCAGTACTATGCCTATGGGCGTGGTCATCTGGTGACTGTGACAGAGAGTGCAGGTGATGCAATTGCCGCAGTCTTCGACAGTATGGGAACCGTTCTGGATTCCCGCGGGCGTCTGGTATGGTACCGAACCGGTCGTGATTTTACTGGATATAATATCGTGAGTGCATCCGATCCGGTCACGGAGGAAGAGAGCAGTTTTGTCTGCCTGACCATGATGGCGAAGCTTGCCGGCATGAGTGTGAGTGCATCGGAGATCCGTCAGGCGGCCTCGGTCTCTGAGGCGATGGAGACCTTCCTTCCCGGCCGTACCCTGAATCTGACCGGTGCACCGGTGAAGGCACTGCTCTATTACCTGGATCTGGATGCTCCGATCCTGGTGGTGCAGGAGGAAGGAAGCACATTGCTGATCGTAGGATATGATCAGTTTAATGTGACTTACTATGACCCCGTACAGGGCACGACCTACAAGCTCGGACAGCAGGATTCGGGTGACTTTCTGGCTGATGGGTGCACAATTCTTGGTTACATTCCCAGAACCCTGCAATAATGCATTTACAAATTTTGTCGGGAATGCTAAAATTAAAGATACCCGAATGAACGTGTATTAAGTTCGGGCATTTATAAGAATTATTATTCTACACTGCCGGCTGAGACTGAGCCTGCAGCATTGATATATCACATGCATAAGATACAGCGGGCCTGAGACGTTCGTCTGTGAGATTTTCGTATGCATGATCGTCTGCCCTGAAGCGGACAGAATTTAGTCAAATTGGGAGAATCAAGATGCAGTATATTATGAAGGGTGGAGATCCGCTGGTCGGTGATGTCATCATCGGCGGAGCTAAGAATGCTGCGCTGCCGATCCTGGCAGCTGCAATCATGACAGATGAGTCTGTCCTGCTCGACAATCTGCCGGATGTACAGGATATCAATATCATGCTGGATGTACTCCGCGATATTGGTGTTGTTGTCGATCGTATTGATAAGCACACTGTGAGACTGAACGGCGGCAACATTCATACCGTGGTAGTAGACAATGCGAACATTCGCCGTATGAGAGCCGGCTACTATCTGCTGGGTGCGATGCTTGGCAAGTATCGCCATGCGGAGGTGGCGCTTCCCGGCGGATGTGATATCGGACTTCGTCCGATCGATCAGCATCAGAAGGGCTTCCATGCGCTGAATGCGACCACGACTGTGGAGCACGGACGCATTGTTGCCGATGCCAGTGACCTGCGCGGAGGACATGTCTATATGGATATCGTCTCCGTAGGTGCAACGATCAATGTGATGCTGGCTGCTGTTATGGCAGAAGGCAATACCATCATTGAGAACTGCGCGAAGGAACCTCACGTTGTGGATGTCGCGAACATTCTGAACTGTATGGGTGCCTGTATTCGAGGTGCAGGTACGGATGTAATCCGTATCAAGGGCGTGAAGAGCCTGCACGGAACCGAGTACTCCATTATCCCCGATCAGATCGAAGCCGGAACCTTCATGTTTGCTGCCGCAATCACCCGGGGCGATGTCACCGTACACAATGTGATTCCGAAGCATATGGAATCGATCTCCGCGAAGCTGGAGGAGATGGGATGTGAGGTCGTGGAGTTCGATGACTCCATCCGTGTGGTCGGCAAGCCGAGACTCGCTTCCTGCAATATGAAGACGCTTCCCTACCCGGGATTCCCCACAGATATGCAGCCGCAGATGGGTGTAGCTCTGGTATTCGCAGAGGGTACCGGTATCATTACCGAAAGTATCTTCGAGAACCGCTTCCGCTATGTGGATGAGCTTGCCAAGATGGGTTCCCGGATCAAGGTGGAAGGCAATGTCGCTGTGATCACCGGTGTCGGAAGACTGACCGGTGCAGCTTTGAACGCTCCCGACCTGAGAGCCGGCGCAGCTCTGGTTCTTGCGGGTCTTGCGGCAGAGGGCTTTACCACAGTGGATGATATCCGCTATATTCTTCGCGGATACGAGGCCTTCGATGAGAAGCTGCGCGGTCTGGGTGCCAAGATCAGCCTGGTGAATGATGAGAAGGAGGCTCAGAAGTTCCGCCTGCGTGTGGGATGATGAGTTTACGAAGCGCCGAAACTGCACAAGTGAGAGCATTTTGATAAGAAGTTTTCTCATGATTCAAAAAAAGTGTATTCGGACAACAAAAAGACCTTGCCAAAGGTCTGAACAGCAGATATAATGTGTCCTTGTGCTGGGCTTGGATATCTGTCTGAGCGTAGGATGACAATAAACTGAAACTCTTATTTCGAGTGGTGGAGACGAAGGATCGATGATACCACGGCAACCCCTGATTCAGGAAGGTGCCAACACGGAGCGAGCAATCGAACAATAAGAGGATTCGAGTTACATAAGGTATATGTAAAGACGGATCCGCTATGACTGCGGGTCCGTCTTTCTTTAAGACCGGTGATATGAACCAACGATGGCAGGGAGGACTGCCATCGAAACTATGAGGAGGAACATCCATGGAGAAAACTTTGTTTACTTCAGAATCCGTTACCGAAGGCCATCCTGACAAGATCTGTGATCAGGTGTCTGATGCGATTCTGGATGCCATTATGGAGCAGGATCCGATGGCACGTGTAGCCTGCGAGACCCTGACCAATACCGGATTTGTTATGGTTATGGGCGAGATTACGACGAGCGCCAATATTGATATTCCCGCGATTGTCAGAAAGACCGTATGTGAGATTGGTTATGACAGTTCAGAGAAGGGATTCGACGGTAATACCTGTGCGGTCATGACTTCCATTGATAAGCAGTCTGCCGATATTGCAATGGGCGTAGATAAGGCTCTGGAGGTCAAGGAGAATACCATGACGGAAGAAGAGATCGGCAATTTCGGCGCCGGCGACCAGGGTATGATGTTCGGTTTCGCATCCAACGAGACCGAGGAGTATATGCCTTATCCGATCGCTCTGGCTCACAAGCTGGCTCGCCAGCTGACCAAGGTCCGCAAGGACGGCACTCTGCCCTACCTTCGTCCCGATGGCAAGACCCAGGTGACGGTAGAGTATGACGAGGAGGGCAAGGCTTCCCGTCTGGACTGCGTGGTACTCTCTACGCAGCATGCTCCCGAAGTGACGCAGGAGCAGATCCACGAGGATATCAGGAAGTATGTATTCGATCCGATCCTTCCCGCAGAGCTTGTGGATGAGGAGACCAAGTACTTCATCAATCCCACCGGACGCTTTGTAATCGGCGGTCCCAACGGAGACAGCGGTCTGACCGGAAGAAAGATCATCGTAGACACCTACGGCGGATATGCACGCCACGGCGGCGGTGCCTTCTCCGGCAAGGACTGCACCAAGGTAGACCGTTCCGCAGCATATGCTGCCCGCTATGTAGCGAAGAATCTGGTAGCCGCCGGTCTGGTGGATAAGTGCGAGATTCAGTAGTCTTACGCTATCGGTGTTGCGACCCCTACTTCCATCAATATCAATACCTACGGAACCGGCAAGCTGTCTGATGAGAGACTGCTGGAGATCGTTCGTGAGAACTTCGATCTGCGTCCGGCAGGCATTATCCGCATGCTGGATCTGCGCCGCCCGATTTACAAGCAGACGGCTGCTTACGGTCACTTCGGCCGCAATGATCTGGATCTGCCCTGGGAGAAGTGTGACCGCGCAGAGACCCTGAAGAAGTATCTGGCTTAAGATTTTCACAGGAAGTTCACATAGGAATCTGGGGTAATTCCTTGCAAATGCCCTGAATTCGTTGTAGAATAGATTCGTTCGGGTGACTGCGCACTTGGCGCGGCCGAACATCCCCGGGAGAATCCGGAGGACATTCTGAGGAGAGGACATAAGCCATGAGTAAAGAGAAAGTTGACGCATATAAGGAACAGAAGAAGCACCGCAAAGAGAACAATGCGAAGGATCGCGCACGCAAGAAGAGAAACCAGTGGATTGCAAGAATTGTCGGCTGCCTGTGTCTGGTTGCTGTTGTAGGTGCTCTGGGTCTGACCGGATACAATGTCTGGTCGGCAAGTCAGCCGGAGGTGAAGGATTACTCCGTATCTTCCCAGGTAGTCTCCGACTTCTCCGGTATTCTGGAAGAGGACGATGAGGAAGCTGCAGAGGTAGAAGCAGAGGAGGATACTGCAGAGACTGAGGCAGCTGAGACCGAGGCTGAGTAATTTATTTTGCTTTCCGGATGTACGTAAGTACACATGCGTATCAAAGGGCATGCAAGAATCGAGGAATCGTTTCTTGCATGCCCTTTTCGCTATCAGTATCTGTTCCATGCCCGGATGCGCACGGCATGGGGCTTGATTATTTCATGAAATAGGGTAGAATATAACGGAAGGAAACCGCCGGAAGGCGGCAGATTGGAGTTATGATATGTATCAGATTGATTTTAATTGCCCCGTATGGGTGCACTTTATAGGAATTGGCGGAATCAGTATGAGTGGTCTTGCAGAGGTCCTTCTGGAGAGAGGCTTCCGCGTGACCGGTTCCGATATGTCGGTCTCTCCCCTGACGAAGAAGCTGGAGAGCGAGGGTGCCGGAATCTATGTCGGTCAGAAGGCTGAGAATGTGCAGGATGGCATGGATGTAGTGGTATACACGGCTGCGATACATCCGGACAATCCCGAATTCGCAGAGGTAGTGCGCAGAGGCATTCCCATGCTGACCCGCGCTGAGCTTCTGGGACAGCTGATGAAGAACTATCCTGTGGCTGTCGGTATCTCCGGCACTCACGGTAAGACGACCACGACTTCTATGGTTACGGAGATCCTGCTTGCGGCAGAGGCGGACCCTACGATCTCTGTCGGAGGTATGCTGGACAGCATCGGCGGCAATATTCGTGTCGGTAAGTCTGACTTCTTTGTGACGGAAGCTTGTGAGTACACGAACAGCTTTCTGTCTATGTATCCGACCGTAGGAGTGATCCTGAATGTCAGTGCCGATCATCTGGACTTCTTCAAGGATCTGGAGGATATTCGCCATTCCTTCCGCCGCTTTGCAGAACTGATTCCGGCAGCCGGCCTGCTGATCATCAGCAGCAATATCCCGAACGTGCAGGAACTGACAGAAGGTCTGGCTTGTCGTGTGCAGATGGTAGGTGACCGGGCAGAGGATGACTTCAGCATGTCGGAGATTACTTATGATGCACTGGGTCGTCCGGAGTTCACAGTGAAGGAGGCCGGCCGTGAACTGGGACGCGTTCTGGTTGGCGTTCCCGGTGAGCACAATGCCTGGAATGCTCTGGCCGCCATCGCTGTCGGCCGTGAACTGGAAGTTCCCTTCAAGACGATCTGCGAGTCCCTGAAGAAGTTCGGCGGTGCTCACCGCAGATTCGAGAAGAAGGGGGTTCTCGGTGAGGATGTGCTGATTATCGATGACTATGCGCATCATCCCGATGAGATCCGTGCTACGCTGCGTGCGGCAGCCCGCTGTGATCGTAAGCGTATCGTTGTTGCCTTCCAGCCTCACACCTATACCAGAACCAAGGCACTGATGGATGAGTTCGCAGATGCTCTGTCCCTGGCAGATGAAGTGATCCTGGCGAAGATCTACCCCGCACGTGAGACTGATAACCTGGGAATCAGTTCCCAGACTTTGGCAGATAAGATTGCAGAGAAGGGAAAGAAAGTCACATACTTATCCACATTCGATGAGATTGAGAACTATGTTTTGTCACATTGTATGAACGGTGATATGTTCATAACTATGGGGGCAGGAGATATCGTAAAAGTGGGAGAAAATCTGCTTTCTCTGTAGTCTAAGACAAGTTATCCACAATATCCACAGGTTTATCAACAAAATCCATTGTTGATAAACCTGTTTGATTTTGAGGATTATCCACAATATCCACAACATTCACAGGCACTTTATGTGGATAAAATAGTGGACAAAGGACGGTTTTCAAACCAAAGTCTGTGTGTTATAATCCCATTTGCGTTCTATGATTGAGAAAGGAGTATACAGATGTACATTCGTAATCAGACCCGGTCTTCGGTGACCGTGATCGACAACCGTTTTATTGATGAGTATATGACGATCGCCAGCGGTGAGTTCGTAAAGGTGTATCTGTATCTTCTTCGTATGGCACAGGATTCCGGAAGAGAGTGCAGCATTGCTGCGCTGGCTGACGGGCTGGAACTGACAGAGAAGGACGTTCTTCGCGGGCTGCGATACTGGGAGAAGCAGGGACTTCTCGCTATCGAGTCTGCGGGGGACTCGGAGATCGAAGGGGTACAGATCCTTCCCATCCCGGGAACCTCTGATGAAGAGGAAGCAGGCTCCGTATCTGCAGTGCAGGGGGAGAACCTGTCTGCGTCTCCTCAGGCAGCAGAGACGGCAGCGAATCCGGCACCCAGGGCAGCGCGTGCCAGAGTACAGGAGATTCCGGCAGAGGCCATCGATGAACTTCAGGCGAAGGAAGAATTCCGTGAGATCGTGATGGTCTCGGAGATGTATCTGGGCCGTACGCTGACACCGAAGGATATTCAGCTGTTCGCCTATCTCTATGATGAGCTTCACTTCCCCAAGGATCTTCTGGAGTATCTGGTGGAGTACTGCGTGGATGGCGGTCACAAGAGCAATCGCTATATGGAGACGGTGGCTTTGAACTGGCATCAGGAAGGGAAGATGACCGTGGAACTTGCCCGGTCTTCTCAGAAGGCTTACAGCCGCGAGAATAAGGTGGTTATGAAGGCATTCGGCATCGTCAATCGTGTGCTGAATCCGGAAGAGCGCACCTATGTCGAGAAGTGGACGCAGACCTACGGGATGCCGCTGGAGGTAGTGGAGGAAGCCTGCAATATCACGATGTCCTCGATTCAGAAGGCCAGCTTCCCCTATACGGATAAGATCCTGACAGACTGGCACGAGGCAGGCGTTCATACGCTGGCGGAAGCTAAGGCACACCGGGAGAACCGGCGGAACGGAAGAGGGGCGCAGCAGGAGACCGGGAACAGTGTCCGCAGCAATCCTAC
>R06__coassemble_756_pt1 | contig 11496 bp, 11 predicted proteins | sample R06__metabat2_high_PE_029 | metagenome-assembled genome bin R06 | reverse complement strand
GTGCACTGGTGAATATGCAGGGACAGGTGATCGGTATCAATTCTGCAAAGTATTCGGACGAGAGTGTCGAAGGTATGGGATTCGCTATTCCGGTCAATACTGCATCGGAGATTCTGAATGATCTGATGAACAGAGAGACGAGAACGGCAGTATCTGATGAGGAGAGTTCTTATATCGGTATCCAGGGACAGGACATCAGCGAGACGATTGCCTCTGCTTATAATATGCCGGAGGGTATCTATGTAACGGCTGTCAGCGAGGACTCCCCTGCAGAGGAGGCAGGAATTCAGAACGGTGATATTCTGGTGAAGTTTGACGGAACTTCCGTTGAGACGATGGAAGAACTGCAGAAGCTGATGAAGTATTATGCATCAGGGGAAGAGGTAACGGTTACCGTGAAGAGATGTGTGAATGGAGAGTATACAGAACAGGAACTGCAGGTGACTCTGGGTCATAAGGAAGCACAGACGTCAACGAGCCAGAATGAGAATACGCAGAATCCGGGAGAAGATGTCTACGGTTCCATGGGACAGAATCCTTACAGCAGATATTAAAAAATAAGGAAGAGAGTGAAATAGAGTCCGGATGATTCCGGACTCTATTTCACTTTCTTATACATCGATTCTTCGAGTAAATGCTGCGCCCACAGCTCCGAAACCGGTGTGGCAGGCAATGCTCAGAGGAAGGCGGTCAAGGGAACAGGAATTTCCGAAGTGATCTTCCAGAGATTCCTTCCAGGACAGTGCATCCTCGGTGGAAGATCTGATCATTCACTGTAAAGGTCATAGGGAGAACGAAGATACCCAATTGTTCTCCCATCTTCTGTGTGAGTCCGCTGTTGGAATCTGTTGAAATTGCAATTCTGGTCATAATAGCTCCGATCATAAAGACAAAGGAATATGGTGTCTGATAATGAATTTACCTTCAGGACATCAAACACGGAGATTATAGTACGACTGGGAATAAAATTCAATATATTTAGTTAAATATACAAAATAAATGAAGAAAATGCAGGAAAGATGATAAAATTTCGGTTGTAAGAGACAAACTTCAGGGGAACTCTATGAAAATCATCTTGCAATTTTCCTTCTAATATGAGAGAATTGCCCATGTATGCTATAATATTATATCCTGAGCTGAGTATCGATTCCGGATCCGTGGGAGATCGGAGAGGGAAGACTTTATCGATGCAGGAAGGGATAAAAGGAAAGAGGATTAGCCATGAAGAAACAATGGAACGTTATCAAACTGGTGCTGATTGCTCTGATCTTCCTGGTAGGCGGCTATACGGTGCTGTTTGGTATCGGTGGCTATGGCAGCGCTAAGAATATCATCCTTGGTCTTGATGTTCGCGGTGGTGTTAATATCACCTACGAGGTAGCTGATGAGGACTTCACACTTGCAGACTTCGAAGATACGAAGAGTAAGCTGGAGAGTCGTGCACAGGCACTGAGTACTGAGGCAGAGGTATACCAGGAAGGCGATGATCGAATCGTTGTCAATATTCCCGGTGAGACCGATGCAGAGGCAACTCTGAATAAGCTGGGTCAGCCCGGTACCATCACCTTCGTAACCTATGACGATGATGGTGAGGAAATCGAGTGGCTGAATGGTGAGGATATCCAGTCTGCGAATGCAACTGAGACCGTGGATGATCTGACCAGTGCAGTGGACTATCAGGTAGAACTGACCATGACTTCCGAAGGTGCACAGAAGTTCGCTGAGGCAACGACTGCGAATGTCGGAAGCCCCATCTATATCGTATATGATGGCGAAGTAATCAGTGCTCCGACCGTTAAGTCTGCAATTACCGGCGGTCAGGCTGTTATCGAGAATATTGAGTCCAGCGAAGAGGCAGAATATCTGGCTACCATGATTCGTATCGGTAATCTGAAGCTGAATCTGGATACCATCAGCCATAAGACCATCGGTGCAAAGCTGGGTTCTGAAGCTCTGAGCAAGAGTATCATGGCCGGTCTGATCGGTCTGCTGCTGATCTGTATCTTCATGATCATCATCTACCGTGTACCCGGACTGGTAGCATCCTTTGCTCTGTTCTTCTATACGGTTCTGGTGATGCTGTGCCTGAATGGATTCAATCTGACGCTGACTCTGCCTGGTATCGCAGGTATCATCCTTGGTATCGGTATGGCAGTCGATGCGAATGTTATTATCTATACCCGTATCCGTGAGGAGATTGCCGATGGAACTCCCGTAGGCGCGGCAATCAAGACCGGTTTCAACAAGGCCAACTCTGCCATCATCGATGGCAACGTGACCACTCTGATCGCTGCTATCGTTCTGATGTGGAAGGGTTCCGGTACGGTACAGGGATTCGCACAGACTCTGGCTGTAGGTATCGTAGTATCTATGATCACTGCCCTGATCATCTCTCGTATCATCGTGACCACCCTCTATCAGCTGGGTGTGAAGGATCCTAAGTTCTACGGCAGTGAGAAGCCCAGAAAGACCATCGATTTCGTTGGACATCGCAAGATCTTCTTCGCTATCTCCATCGCTGTCATCGTCATTGGTCTTGGAATCGGCGTAGTGAATAAGACAAGCGGCAATGGCATGTTCAATACCAGTGTTGAGTTCCAGGGTGGTAATGCTCTGACTATCGACTTTGATCAGACTTACACGATTGAGGAATTCAACAATGAGATTCAGCCCAAGATCGCCGATATCATCGGAAGCAATGATATTCAGGGACAGAAGGAGACCAACTCCAACACCTACACGATCAAGATGCCTTCCGTAGATGAATCTCTGATGACTGATGTGAAGGATATGCTGGTAAGTGACTTCGGCGGTGATGCTGACAGCATTCAGGAGTCCTTCATCAGTGCAACAATCAGTAATGAGATGACCAACAGTGCAGTTGTGGCTACCATTCTTGCAACCATCTGCATGCTGATCTATATCTGGTTCCGATTCAGCAATGTGCGCTACGCATTCAGTGCAGTTACGGCTCTGATTCATGACGTACTGGTTCTGCTGGGATTCTATATGGTATCCCGTACTTCCGTAGGTACGGCCTTCATCGCATGCGTACTGACGATCGTAGGTTACTCGATCAACGCTACGATCGTTATCTTCGACCGTATCCGTGAGAATACCAAGATGAATACGAAGAAGCGTCCTCTGAATGATATCATCAATGAGAGTATCACTCAGACCCTGACCAGAACCATCAATACGTCCCTGACGACCTTCGTTACCGTACTGATGATCTTCATTCTGGGTGTACCTTCAATTCAGGAGTTCACTATGCCGATCATGGTAGGTATTGTAGTCGGCGGTTATTCTTCCGTATGCATTACCGGTTCTCTGCTTTTTGTTATGGCTAAGGGCGGTTCCCTGAGACCTGCAGCAAAGAAGGCAGATAAGAAGTCCAAGAAGAAGTAATAGAAGATAAGATAGGATTGCCCGGAAGCGTCTTCCGGGCAATTTATCTCTTCTCTTCGGGGAAGAGTCGATATAAGAGAAAGAGAGGATAAGAACCATGCGTGATGATACCTGTATCTTTTGTAAGATTGCTGTAGGAGATATTCCCTCTGCAACTCTCTATGAGGATGAGATGTTCCGTGTTATTCTGGATCTGGGTCCCGCAAGCAAGGGACATGCTCTGATCCTTCCCAAGGAACACTATGCGAATGTCATCGAACTGGATGACAATTATGCTGCGAAGGCTCTGAAGCTTGGCGCGAAGATCGGAGAAGCCATGATGAAGGGACTCGGATGTGCCGGCTTTAATCTGGTACAGAACAATGGAACGGCTGCAGGCCAGACCGTGATGCACTTCCATCTGCATATTATTCCCCGCTATGAAGACGGTGAGAGAATGGTGTGCTGGAAGCCCGGCAGCTATGCAGAGGGTGAGATGGAGGAGACTGCAGCGAAGATTCGTCAGGCTCTGTAATCATATAAGATGCGTGTCAGATCGGCTCGTACGATTGGCAGCTTTGTTGTGCAGAACAAAAATACCGGGAGGCGGATATGCCTCCCGGTATTTTTGCTGTATATGGATTCAATTACTTTCTCTTCTTATCCGCCAGATCGTTCAGCATTGTTACGATCGTTCCGATGGCATTGCCGGAAGATGCACTGCTCATTGCCTGAATGTAATCTTCCTTATTGTTATATACCTTGTGGATGGTATTCAGAAGAAGCTCATCCGTCAGCTCTTCTTCTTCGATCACTTCACTGAAGCCCTGCTTCTTGAAGGATGCTGCATTAAGAATCTGGTCGCCGCGGCTGGCTGCTGCAGACAGAGGAATCAGGACATTGGGCTTGCCGGTTGCCTGGAATTCACAGATGGCATTCGCACCGGCACGGGAGATGACCATATCCGCCATAGCAAAAAGGTCAGGGAGCTCCTGAGAGATGTACTCATACTGAACGTAGCCGGGGGTTCCCTGCAGAGATTCATCCAGATGGTTCTTACCACACAGATGAACGACCTGGAACTCCTTGAGAAGTTCGGGAAGAATATTGCGAACAGCTTTGTTCACAGCAACAGATCCCAGGCTGCCTCCCATGATCATGAGGACAGGAAGGTCGTTGTTGAAGCCGGTGAAGGTCAGACCCTTCTCACGGGATCCCTGCAGCAGTTCGGGACGGATCGGGCTGCCGGTTACTACGGCCTTCTCCTTCGGCAGATGAGCCGCAGTCTCGGGGAAGTTGCAGCAGATCTTGGAGACCAGTGGAAGGCTGAGCTTATTGGCAAGACCGGGCGTCATGTCTGATTCGTGGATCACGATCGGAATGCGGCGGAAGAAGGCTGCATATACTACGGGAACGGATACAAAGCCGCCCTTAGAGAAAATTACGTCCGGCTTATACTTGCCGAGAATGGAGAGTGCATCGAAGAATCCTTTGATTACGCGGAAGGGATCGGTGAAGTTCTTCAAAGAGAAGTATCTGCGGAACTTACCGGTGGAGATTCCTTTGTAGGGAGTGCCGGTTGCTCCAATCAGATCCTTCTCCATACCGTTCTCCTGACCGATATACAAGATGTCATATCCATTCTCTCTCAGCGTAGGCATCAGAGCAATATTGGGAGTTACATGTCCGGCTGTGCCGCCGCCGGTTAATACGATCTTTTTCATAGTGTTAGCCTCCGAAGATTACTGTGCCTGCTGTTCCTTGTACTGCTTCAGCGCACGAGCTAACTGGTCAGGACATGAGGTGGGACGGCTTCCACAGCGAATTCCGCTGATTCTCTGAATGGCTTCATCGATATCCATACCATCAATCAAGGCAGCTACGCCCTGGGTATTGCCGCTGCATCCGCCATAGAAGCGGACATCGGTAACCTTATTGTCAACTACATCGAAGGTGATTGCCTGAGAACAGGTACCACGAGTCTTATAAGTCTGCATAGATCCTCCTTATATGTGAATCACATAGAACATTCTTTTTATTATTAGTATAGCATGAATCAGAGTAAACCGCACGCCGATCTCAGTCTTCTTCAATCACCAGAATCTCCAGATAGTCGAAGTCGATCTCTTCCATAAAGCAGTCAGAAGACCAGCGGGTACGGGAATATCTCTGGAAGTCCCGGATATTGTTGTCCAGCCACAGGGGAACCTGCAGATCGAGTTCCATGCAGGCTTTCTCCAGGGCATGGAAGATCTTATGTGTGCGGGTATCCTGAGAATCATCAGTGATAACGACATCTCGAAGCAGATGCGTGTTCTTCCATTCTTTAAACCATATCCTCATAAGTATCCTCCGGTATGGGCATTTCTCTTTGACTACATGTTCAGCTTGAAGTGAGCAAAGGAATCATGCAAAAGTATAGTGAAAATCGAGGAAAATGTAAAGAGGGAAGTCTTGAAGCACTTTCCTTGATTGTGTATCATGAAAGCAGGGGGTGAGCTTATGGCTGAATTGATGAAGAAGGAAGAAGCACTTCAATATCTGGAGGAGGTCAGGGACGTCCTGACTGAACGGCAGACAGCAGTGCTGCAGCGTAAGGCACAGGAGAAGGAAGTAGAACAATTGGAGAGTGTGCTGCAGAAGGAGCAGAGGGCGCTTGACAATCAGATCCGTAAGACGATCAGCAAGAGAAGAGGAGAACTGGAAGCCGGGTATGATAAGCAGATACGGAACCTTCAGGAAGCTCTGGAACAAGCGAAAAAGAAGAGAGAAACAGAGAAGGAGAAGGCTATCGTTCTTCGTATCGAGGCGGAGACACAGGAAATCCGAGAGGAGAAGACCGGGTTAAAGGAAGAACTGGGTGCTGTCTATAAGAGCCATCATGTGCCCTTTCTCTGCCGGACGAATCTCTACTATGCCCTGCACTGTCCCGGCAGCTTCGGTGATGTTCTCACAATTCTGCTCTATCTGATGGTACTCTATCTTTTGCTGCCGGCAGGGCTGATCTTCTTCCTGACCGATCATAGTACGAAGTTCATCATCCTGATCTTTCTTGTGGATATCGTGCTTTTCGGAGGTCTCTATCTGTTGATCCATTCGTCAACAAGGAACCGATATGGGGAAGCACTTCTGGAGGGGCGCAGCATCCGTAAGAAGATTCGCAAGATTGAGAAGGAGCAGCGCAAGGCAGAGAAGACGATTCGTAAGGATCCGGATGAGGAAGTCTATCATCTGCAGGATTACGATGCGGAGATTCGTGAACGGCAGGAGGCCCTTGAGGGGAAGAAGCAGGATCGTGAGGAAGCTATTCAGCGGTTTGAGGCAGAGACAGAGGAGCAGATTCGCACGGAGGTCTCCGAAGAGTACGATGATCGCATCTCGACGATAGAGGAAGCGCTGGAAGAAGAACTGCAGGAACTGCAGACGAGCAGGCAGGATGAACAGTACTTCGAGGAGAAACTACAGGGGGTCTGCGGGGATTCTCTGGAGCCTGAATTCCTTGAGGAGAGGCAGATCGAGCGTCTGATTCAGGCAATGGAGGATGGTGCTCCGGATCTGACGGAGGCGATGGCGATAGTAAAACAGGGGAATACTTCCCAAAAGTAGATCTTAATCGACACCGCGAATCTTTGCTGCAGGTATATAGGGGAGAACGCAGGTCAGCATCTGCTGCATCCATTCTCTTTTGGGTTCAGAGTAGATCGGCGCAAGAACAAAGGGAGATTCCCGATAAGCCTGCAGGAAGTAGGCAGGCGCTCCCTGAATCCACTCTCCGATCTGCTTCATATCGTTCGGCTCATGAAGTTCGGGAATCAGGGTCGTGCGAAACTCGAAGGGAAGTTCTCCCTGCATGAGGAAGGAAATGCTCTCACGGACGGCATCCAGCCGGGGATTCAGGCATCCGGCCGTTGAAGCGTACTTGGCAGGAGAATTCTTGATATCCATGGCTATATAGTCGATGAGACCATCCTGCACCATATGCTGCAGACGATCGGGATAGGTGCCGTTGGAGTCCAGCTTGATCAGATATCCCATAGTGCGCAGCTCACGAATCAGAGAAGGAAGCTCCGGATGCAGGGTGGGTTCGCCGCCCGTGATACAGACACCTTCCAGACGACCGCGCCGTCTTTCCAGTGTGCGCAGAACTTGATTCATATCCAGAGGTTCTTCTGGTTCCAGAAGATCACCGTTATGACAGAAGGGACAGCGGTAATTGCAGCCTCCGGTGAAGAGGGTGGCGGCCAGATGACCGGGATAATCCAACAGGGTGAGTGATTGAAAGCCGTAGATATTCATGATAATTCCTCCATGGAATATCATAGCATGAGCTATGATGTACTACAAAACGCAAATTAAGGTTTGACAGAAAGCAAAAATAATGATAGAATACTACGACGGGGTTGATCCCCGCATTATAAAACAGCCATAAAGTTTCCGCGCAGCCGGGGAGTTAGCGGTGCCCTGAACCTGCAATCCGCTATAGCAGGGGTGATATTCTGTCGAGGACTCTCATTGTGGGGCTGCCCTTTGTAAGTGGCGTTGACGTCTGGGTCTCGCGCAACGGGAATTTGTGAACCGTGTCAGGTCAGGAATGAAGCAGCACTAAGCAAAACCTCCCGTGTGCCGTGAGGGTGCCTGGGCCGAGTTAACTGCAAAGGTAACGCCTGTGATGAGTTTTCGACACAGAATGCGCGGATTTTTTTTATTTACGGATCTTTTGGCAGACTCCGGTCGGCCGGATTCAAGGGAGCGTGTGCATGGGATATACAGCCCTTTATCGGAAGTGGCGCCCCGCATCTTTTGCTGATGTCAAGGGTCAGGATGCCATTGTCACCACATTGAAGAATCAGATGAAGACGGATCGAATCGGTCACGCTTACTTATTCTGCGGAACCAGAGGAACAGGTAAGACGACAGTAGCGAAGATCTTCGCCCGTGCGGTCAACTGTGAACATCCTGTCGACGGCAATCCCTGTATGGAGTGTCCGACCTGTCGTGCCATTGAGACAGGGGCTTCCATGAATGTGGTGGAGATCGATGCGGCATCCAACAATGGTGTGGATAATATCCGTGAGATCAGAGATGAAGTTCAGTACTCACCGGCAGAAGGGCGTTACCGCGTATATATCATCGATGAGGTTCATATGCTTTCAACAGGTGCTTTTAATGCACTGCTGAAGACTTTGGAAGAACCACCGGCCTATGTTATCTTTATTCTGGCGACGACGGAACCTCACAAGATTCCTGTGACTGTACTATCCCGATGTCAGAGATATGACTTCAGACGGATGACAACGGCTGTTCTGATGGAGCGTCTGGGAGAACTTGTGGAGTATGAACATGTTGATGTGGAGGAGAGAGCTCTCAGATACATATCGAAGAAGGCCGATGGCGCGATGCGAGATGCCATTAGTCTGCTGGATCAGTGTATTGCCTTCCATATTGGTGAGAAGCTGACTTATGAGAAGGTGCTCACAGTCCTTGGAGCTGTCGATAATGAGATATTCAGTAATTTTCTGCGATCTATTCTGAAGGAGGACATATCTGACTGTCTGGTCCAGATCGAGAATCTGGTGATGGATGGCAGGGAATTGGGGCAGTTCGTTCAGGACTTTATCTGGTATATGAGGAATCTGCTTCTTCTGGTATCTTCGGATGCCGGGAATGAGATCCTGGATCTGACAGAGGAAGATTGGGTAAGGCTGAGGGAAGAGGCATCTATGACTTCGGATGTGAGTCTGATGCGTCTGATCCGCATCTTCTCCGAACTGTACAATCAGATGAGGAATGCGGTGAATCGCAGAGTTCTCCTGGAGATTGCTGTGATCCGTACGATCCGGCCGGCAATGGAGGAGAATGTTGAGTCTGTTCTTGAACGGTTGGAGAGACTGGAGAGGAAGATTCAGGAAGGGGCATTGGTCCCTGCGGCAAGTGCGCCTCAGACGATTCCTGCGGCGGCAGTTCCCGAATCTAAGGAAGAGGAGAAGATCGTTCTTCCTGCAGCAGAATTTCAGGACCTGATGCTGATTCAGAAAGAGTGGGATAAGATTCTGAATCATATCGAGAGAATAGCTCAGAGCTGCCTGCGGGATACGCGGGTAGAGCCTCGAAGTCAAGGCGTTTTGTGCATTGTATTCTTTGACAATTTTAACTATAATATGAGTAAGTCTGTCGGTGCACTGGAGCAGGTACAGAACTATGTAGAGGAGACCTACAGCAGGACGCTTACCTTTGATATGCGTCTGGCGTCCCAGAAGGATGAGCATGTGCCGACTTATGTTACCGATGAAGAACTTTCAAAAATTAACGGAGAGATCGAATTCGTAGATGAAGAAGAGGAAGGAGATCTTGTCTGAATTATGAGATAATCCCGAAGAGATGGGATAACAGGAGGAATGAAAGCTATGGCAAGAAAAGGTGGATTCCAGGGCGGAATGGGCAATATGGGAAGTCTGATGAAGCAGGCTCAGAAGATGCAGCGTCAGATGGAAGAGGCAGGACGTCTTCTGGAAGAGAAGGAATATAAGACAACTGCCGGCGGCGGAGCTGTGGAAGTGGTTGTATCCGGTAAGAAGGAAGTTAAGTCCATTACTCTGGCTCAGGAAGTTGTTGATCCCGATGATATTGAGATGCTGCAGGATCTGATCGTAGCCGCTGTGAATGAGGGTCTGCGTCAGGCAGCAAAGGAATCTGAGGATACGATGTCCAGAATTACCGGAGGTATGAGTGCCGGTCTTGGAGGATTTGGTCTGTAATGGAATATTACAGCAATCGGATTCAGACACTGATTGAAGAGTTGTCTAAGCTGCCGGGAGTCGGCGCTAAGTCGGCACAGCGTCTGGCATTTCATATCGTGAATATGCCGGAAGAATCGGTTGATCAGCTGGCGGGTGCGATTCGTGAAGCGAAGCATTCCGTCAGATATTGCAAGTGCTGCTGCACACTGACGGATCAGGAATTATGTCCAATCTGCAGTAGTCCGAATAGAGATCACTCCACGGTCATGGTAGTTGAGAATCCCAGAGATCTTGCGGCCTATGAGAAGACCGGACGATATGAAGGGGTATATCATGTACTTCATGGAGCCATCTCTCCGGCGCTTGGAATCGGTCCTTCGGATATTCGTCTGGCAGAACTGATGCAGAGACTTCAATCTGATGACGTAAAGGAAGTTATTGTGGCTACCAATTCCAGCCTGGAAGGTGAGACAACAGCGATGTACATCAGTAAGCTGATCAAGCCGGCAGGTATTCGGGTGACCCGAATTGCCAGTGGTGTACCGGTCGGTGGGGATCTTGAATATATCGATGAGGTAACTCTGCTTCGGGCACTGGAAGGCCGTAATGAGTTATAAGAGACAAGCATGGATTCAGGCAGGGATCCGGATGAGGTGAATAGATTGGATAAGTATACTTATAGTTTGAAGTCCGATAAACTGCTGAAGCTGGTCCGCCAGGGGGATTACGCGACAGCTGTGAAGATCGCGGATACGCTGGAGTGGGATCAGGAGAAGAACTTTCGTCTCCTGAGTGCAGGTGCAGAAGCTTATGAGAAGATGGATCGGGTGAATGATGCCATCGATCTGCTGCTTCGCGCCTATGAGTACTCAGCAGTGGGTAAGCGTGTCCTTTATAAGCTGACAGAGCTTGCTATCCGCAGCAAGAATGTCGTGGATGCAGAGACCTTCTACAAGAAGTATCTGGAGGAAGCTTACGGTGATGCAAGCCGCTATGTTCTTCGCTATATGATAGCAGATTTGAAGCACGAACCACTGGAACGTCAGATTACGATTCTTGAGACTTATAAGAAGTATGAGTTTGAAGAAGAGTGGGCCTATCATCTGGCAGAATTATATGACAAGGTTGGTAAGCGGAAGGAGTGCGTGGCACTCTGTGATGAGATCATCCTCTGGTTTGGCGTGGGCCCTTTTGTAGAGCAGGCGATGGAGCTGAAGGAGAAGTACGAGCCGCTGACTGATGTACAAAAGGATCATAGAGATAATCGTCTCTACTATGAGAATCGCGTAAAACAGATTGCCGATGAGATGAAGGATGCTACGGACCGCAAGGTTGACGGCAAGGATTCCGAGGCAGAGGCTCCGGCGAAGGA
>R06__coassemble_702_pt1 | contig 11987 bp, 6 predicted proteins | sample R06__metabat2_high_PE_029 | metagenome-assembled genome bin R06 | reverse complement strand
GTGTTGTCTGTCTGTTTCATGCGCGGCCATTCCTGTGTCACAGATTGCGGGGCATTGCCCGTTGCGGTGATTATATCACAGGCGCCGGGCTTTGTCATCCACGAAAAAAACAGCCCCTGAAGCTCAGGGGCTGCGGATGGTTCAGACTCAGTCGTCCTCTTCCTCTTCCTCGGGCAGCTCGGCGTTGTGATACACGTTCTGCACGTCGTCGTTGTCCTCCAGCATCTCCAGCATCTTCATGTCGGGGCTTCCGGGGGTCAGGTCACGGGCGGGAGTGGCATGGCCGACTCTCTGCTTGCAGCCTTCCGGCAGGAACCACTCATGGCTCATACCGGTCACCTCAATGTCAAGCTCCACAGCACGGTTCAGCAGTTCGGTGTGTCTGGCTACGACTGCCTCATTGGGAGTGGTAGGGTCCAGCAGGATGTCTGTAATGTGCATCCAGGAACGGTAAGCGTTGCAGCCCATCCCCTTCACGAGTTCCAGGTAGGCAGCTGCGGGTACTTTGGTGTCAGCTTCTCTCTGAATCAGAGGCTCGCCGACGCCGTAAAATCTCTTGTGCGGCATATATTTCTCCTCCTTTTTATTCACTGTTTCCTGCAAATGCTCATCGAAAGTCTGCGGCAGATCGAGGAAGCTTTGCGAATCTATCTTTAACAGCGAAGAATTTAGTCTTCATAGAATCTCAGTTCGCCCCAGGCCTTCATCAGCGTACTGCGATCTACATGCTCGGTGCGGGTGATGCGGTCATAGATGCGGATCTCGCTGTCAGCACCGCGGAATCGGGGCCAGGCAGCGTTCGGCTCTCCGGTCTTGGTGAAGCGAACCCAGTCACCGTGCATCTCCGAGATAATACTGTCAATCAGCTCTTCGGGCTCTCCATCGAAGATAAACTTACTGAAGTGGAAGTCACGGTTGGCGAACATGGCAGGCAGGTCGAAGGCGTGTGAGGCCTTCCAACCGGTGGCTTCACCGGACTTAGTGACAAGTTCATAGCGGTACATCCACACATCATCGGAGTGCTCCAGCTGTCCTTCCGCTACCTTGATGGCGGGCATCTGGAAGGCATAATCCGTAGCGAACTCGATGAAGGGCTCGCCGCCGCGGAGCGTGAAGTCATCCTTCATGGGAGGAACCGCATCAGCGCTGAAGTTCTCCTGGGCCTTGAAAGCAGTGATGGCGTCCTTGTCACCGGGGCGATAGTAGGAGATGATGGTCGGCAGAGCGGAGGCATGTCCGTTCTTCTCGAACATCTGCGCAATCATAGCCCAGCTGTTGGGGAAGCCGGTCTTCTCGGGATGAACGAAGGTAGTACCTTCATGCATGTTGGAACCGATGATCAGCTTGATGCCGGCAGCAGAGCCGCCGCGGATAGCATCGATCGGGCGGACGGGCAGCAGATCATCCTGGATGGGTCCGGGAAGGAACATGCCGGGATTCTTATACTGATGCTTCTCGGCAACGTAGGTATTGCCCTTCTGCAGTTCGAAGGGATCGATGGTGCGCAGCTTGGGGAGATCTTCCTCCGTCCAGCCCATGCCTTCCAGAAAGAGATCTACGTTCTCGCGGGCCGTCTGATGTGTCATGACACAGTTGGGCAGACCGCTCTGGGCGATGGCCTGCTGGAAAGTACCCTTAACGCCGGGAGCTGCCAGCATATTGACAACGGAGGCACCGCCGGCCGACTCGCCGCAGATGGTCACACGGTTGGGGTCACCGCCGAAGGCTGCGATATTCTCATGAATCCAGTTCATAGCGAGGATCTGGTCAGACAGGCCGCAGTTGCTCTCGAAGTCTTCACAGCCGGGGTAGGTCGTGAAGTCATAGAAGCCGAGAACGTTCAGACGATACTGGAAGGCCACATAGACGATTCCTTCCTCCGCGAAGGTTCTTCCGCCGTACAGGGGGACGTTGCAGGCACCGGTATTGTAACCGCCGCCGTGGATATAGACAAAGACGGGAAGATTCTCTCCTTCTTCGGGACGCTGTACATTGATCGTCAGGCAGTCCTCGCTTCCCTTCAGCTGTCCTTCGTCGAACTGGCAGGATTCGGGACCGTAGGCGGCAGCATCGAATACTCCATCCCATGGATCTATGGCGCGAGCTCTCTTGAAGCGAAGCTCGCCTACCGGGGGCTTCGCATAGGGGATGCCCAGATACTCGATCAGACCATCTCTCAGATAGCCGCGAACTCTACCGCTCTTGGTAGATACGATATAATCACTCATAACACTTCTCCTTCATGGTGAATGCCGATACTTTTAGACATACTTATTATACTTTGCATGATTTTTGGCTAATATCGATAATCCGACTTGGAATTGACGTAATCCGACCTGTTACGATGAAGAAAGATGACAATTGGGGAAGATTCTGGCATAATATACTCCGGTGATGCAGTATGACGATGGAGAATCGTTATCTGATCCTATGCCAATGCTTTGGCATGCTATGGATGAATATCCCCGGGAGGTTATAGATATGTTGGAATTGTCCGGAATTAAGATCGAGCAGCTGGTGAAGCCGGTGGGGATCACCTCTCCCTTCCGTGTGAGCTGGGTGCTGGAATCCGATGAGAGAGATGTGAAGCAGAACAGTTATCAGATCCGGGTGCGCAGGAAGGGCGCAGAGAACTGGTCCTATGACAGTGGTATCGTTGAGAGCAGCAGCTCTGTATATAATAAGGTAGAGATGACTCTCGAGAGTCTGGTTTGCTATGAGGTTCATGTGCGCGCGATGGCGAAGGACATGGAGACTCCCTGGTACTATACGGAGTTTACTTCCGGTCTGCAGGATATCAGAGAGTGGAAGGGTGACTTCATCACAGCGGAGCCCGAGAACTCAGCGCGGGATGCAGAGAAGAGCTATGGAACGCTGGTGCGCAGGGACTTCTGCGTAGATGGTGAGGTGAAGGAAGCTTATCTGATCTCTACGGCGCTGGGACTCTACCATATCTGGATCAATGGTCAGTTGGCTAGCCCGGATGAGATGGCGCCCGGATGGACTTCCTATCACAAGCGTCTTCAGTATCAGACCTATGAGGTGACAGACCTTCTGGAAGAGGGGCAGAATGCCATCGGTGTGATGCTTGGCGCCGGCTGGTATAAGGGCATGATGGGCTATAAGCATTGCCGCAATCTCTATGGTGATCGGACGGCCTTCGCCGGTCAGCTCTTGATTCGCTATCAGGATGGCAGGGAAGAAGTGATCATGACGAATGAGAACTGGATGGGAAGCCGCAGTGCGGTGCTCTTCTCCGAAATCTATGACGGTGAAAGCTATGATGCCAGACTGGAGCAGGCGGGATGGAACTGTGTCGGATTCCCTATGAGGATGAGTTCTGTTCATTCTGTGGATACGGATTCTGCATTCAGCGGTAATGTTGTGGATAATCCCTGGATCTCCGGGGATGCGACGGAGGTTCCTGCTGAGTTCCGTCTCTGGAAACCCGTGGAAGTCATCGAGGGACCTATAGCAGCCCTGGTGCCTCAGCGCGGCGTGAGTGTGCGTCAGCAGGAGAGGCTTCAGCCGAAGCGTATCTTCCGTACCCCGGAGGGAGATCTGATCATCGATTTCGGTCAGAATATGACCGGCTGGTGCGAGTTCACGGTCCGCGGAGCGAAGGCGGGTGATGTCTGTGAACTGCAGTTCTTCGAGATTCTGGATGCAAGCGGCAATATGTACACGGAGAATCTGCGAGGTGCCATGGAGACCTTGCGTTATACCTGCAGGGGATCAGTGGAAGAGACCTATCGTCCCTGGTTCTCCTTCCAGGGCTTTCAGTATGCGAGGGTGAATTCCTGGGCCGGAATGAATGCGGAGGAGGTTCTGCGGGAGAAGGAGGCATATGCGAATAAGAGCGGTTCTGCGGACCGGCTGTTTTCGTTGGTCTCTGCCTCTGAGCTGACCGGTGTGGTTGTACACTCCGATATGCCGGTGACGGGAGCATTTGCCTGCTCGAACCCGCTGCTCAATCAGCTCTGGCACAATATTCTCTGGGGACTCAAGGGCAATTCCCTGGATATCCCGACAGACTGTCCGCAGAGAGATGAGCGCATCGGATGGACCGGTGACATCGTGGCCTTTGGCCGCACGGCCTCTTATCTGATGGATACGCAGGAGTTCTATGGTAAGTGGCTTGCGGATGTGGCGGCGGATCAGAATGAAGATGGTTCCGTTCCCCATGTCGTGCCGGATATCCTGTCCGGACATATGGAGGGGGACTGGCTTCTGGAGACTGGCTTCCAGGGTGGTGCGACCGGCTGGGGTGATGTGGCTATCGTTCTTCCCTGGATCCAGTACCTGACTTATGGAGATCTGGATGCGGTGCGCCGTCAGATCCCTTCCATGAAGAAGTGGATCGCTTATCTGGAAAGCTATGCGGATGGCTGCGTCTATGTGCATGGACCGCAGTTCGGTGACTGGCTGGCTCTGGATGCCAAGCCGGGAAGCTACCATGGAGCGACCTCGGATGAATTCACAGGCGGTGCCTACTTCTGTCATGTGACAAGGCTGCTTGCCAACATGCTTCATTATATCGGTGAGGAGGAAGAGTCCGCTGTCTATATGAAGAAGTACCGTGCTCTGAAGGAAGACTTCTGCCGCAGATTCCTGCGGGAGGACGGACGCCTGACGGAGGATACCCAGACCGCTTATGTGCTGGCGCTGACCTTCCACCTGACCTGGCAGAGAACCAGGCCGGCTCTGGCAAGGAGGCTTGTAGAACTTGTGCGGGAGAGTGATGGTCACCTGACCACCGGATTCCTGGGAACCCCTCGAATTGCCCGTGCACTCAGCGACTATGGCTACTGGAAGGAAGCTTACGATCTGCTCCTCAAGGAAGACTTTCCAAGCTGGCTCTATCAGGTGAAGAGCGGAGCGACGACCGTATGGGAGCACTGGGATGGCATGCGTCCGGACGGAAGTCTCTGGAGCGCGGATATGAACTCCTTTAATCACTATGCTTACGGAAGCATCGGAGAGTGGATGTTCCGAACGATTGCAGGTATCGAAGCACAGGAGGAGACTCCGGGATATGAGCACTTCCGAATTGAACCGCGAATCGGCGGTGGTCTGAAGGAAGCCTGTGGTGAGTATGAGAGTGTCCGCGGTAAGATCCGGGTGCGCTGGGAGGTACTGGAGGACGGTCAGGGACCGACAAAGTGCGTGAAGATCGGACTGGAATTCCGGATCCCTGCGAATACAGCGGCAGAGGTTGTGCTCTGGGATGCTGATCAGGTCCTGGAGGCAGACGGACTTACCTTCGAATGGAGAGAAGACGGGCTGCATGCCGAGGCAGGAAGCGGAAGCTACCGGGTGGTATATCAGATGTAGTACAGAGTATATATGAGTATTGAAAAAGAAGGATGCAAATCGGCTTGCCGGATCTGCATCCTTCTTTTTATTCATCGTCTTCTTCCATATCGATTGGGAAGAGGAATCGGCTGACAGCTCCGTCCTGATTATAGAAGCGGTATTCGGCACGTTCTCCGTAGAGCATACGGATGCGCTGCATGGTATTGCGCAGACCGATGCGGTCATGGAGAGCCTCCATGTCTTCTTCGGCAAGAGCCTTGAGCAGCCATTCCGGATAGCCTTTGCCATTGTCATGGATGATAACTAAGGCACAGGGGATACCATCTTTCTCTTCGTATTGAATTTTCAGGCTGATGGTGGTGAAGGATTCCGGGGTGATGGAGTACTTGACGGAATTCTCCAGGAAGTTCTGCAGGATCATGCTGGGTATCATGATGTCTTCCACAAAGGGGTCTACGGTGCACTCATAGGAGAACTGTCCCTCATAGCGAACCAACTGGATATTCATATAGTCCTGCAGGTGGGCGAGTTCTTCCTGCAGGGGAACGAAGTCTTCTTCGGTTTTCAGTAGGTACCTCATATACCCTGCGGAGAAGCGCATCAGGCGGGAAGCAGTCGTGTAGTCTCGGCTCAAGATCATGTTGTATGCCATATTCAGGCAGTTGATCATGAAGTGCGGGCGCAGTTGGTAGGAGAGATTCTGCAGTCTGGTGTGTTCTATCTCAAGTTTCTCTTCATAGATAGCTATCTTCAGGTCATGAATCTGAGAGACCATATGATTGAAGGCTTGGTCGGCCTCCCGGAATTCCGAAGCTTCCTTAGGGAGAATCTCAATTTGATGGTCCAGGTCACCTTCCATCATCTGATGAATGGCATCAGTCAATCGATGAATCGGTTGGATGATCATACTGCGGAAGCGAAGCAGGAGAACCGGAACGCAGGCAATCACCATCAGGGTGATAAAGATCAGGTATCTCTGCAGGAAGGGCAGAGCGGACATCGTCTTCCAGGTATCGATCACTTCATAGAGGCAGAGGGCACAGCGCTCGGAGGATGCGTGAATCAATTGCTCGCGGTAGGAGAGTGAGATCGAAGAGATATCTTCGGCAAGGATATACGTGCCCTGCGAAGTATCAGCCTGTAGATGGGACAGAGATAGAAATGCTCCGACGAATACACCATTGTGATAGTAACCCTGCAGGAGATAGGTATCCTCTCCGATGGAGAGAGACTGCCAGCCGAAGCTGTTGCGGATCTTGTCAGGGAAGACATCTGCAATATAGCGTTGGATGGTATCCTCGGAGTCTGCCAGTGAAGAATCCCGAAGGAAGCAGTAACTGAAGTCGGAGGCCGGTGCGTAGACGAAGAAACCGCTGATGTATTGATAGTAGAGGGCGCGGTTCTGCATCTCCTGATGCAGGTTATTGGACGCATAGTAGAAGTCAGAGGAACTGCGGTCTGTCAGGTTCAGAATATCGGTATCGGTGAAAGCTAACTGATTCATCTCCTTTTCGGCAAGCTCCAACTCGCGATCGATCTGAGACACATAGTTATCGAGAAGTGTCTCCCGGGAAGTCGCAATCTGCTGTACACCGGTCTGAATATAGCTGAGGTTGATGATGCCAACCACGGCAGAAATGGGTAGAAACATGATTAATATTACAATTACTATGCGAAATGTGATAGAATCGAAGGGACGGAAAGCTTTTATAGTCATGTCGTTGATCCTTAAGAAGCATATCATCCGAAGAGGATATGGTTTGCCGGGATGACAGTATGAACAGAAAGCATATGTCTGAATTCTGCCAATGTCATGATTGAGGGCTGCGATATATGAAGTTATTAGTTGTAGATGATGAGATCAGTTCCATTCGGGTGATCACCGGCATATTGGATGCGGAAAGGCTGGGGATCACGGAGATTCATACGGCTATGAGCGCAAAGGAAGCCAGAGGGTGCATGCAGGAGAATTCTATCGATCTTCTGCTCTGCGATATTGAGATGCCGGGGGAATCCGGTCTGGATCTGCTTGCCTGGGTCAATGAGCAGGGATTCGATACTGCCTGCATCTATATGACCTGTTATGCGGACTTCTCCTATGCGCAGAGGGCAATCAAGCTGGGCTGTCGCGCCTATCTGCTCAAGCCTATCGATCCGGAGGAACTGAACAGAGAACTCGGCAAGGCGCTGAAGGAATTGCAGGAATCCCGACGGATGCGGCAGGTAAGTCAGACCATGTCTGAGGAAGAAGACAACCGCACGCAGCAGTTCTGGCGGAATCTCTTCTATGATGAGATTCCTTCAGAGCGGGAAGCCATCCGTGAGGAGATCGAGCGCCAGGCCATCTCCTGCTCCGCCGACTGGACCTATGCGGCCTGTCTGGTGGTTGTCCGTAATTGGGGACATGACATTGATCAGAGTCACCGGAACAATCGCTATCTGGTCCATCAGCTGGTAAAGCAAGTCTTCCCCTCTATCGTATCACAAAATTGCGATTTTTGGACGATATTTCCTTTCGGACAGCATGGTCAGATGTGTCTTGTGGGAGGCCCCGAAGGAGAGACTCTGCGCAGGATCTGCAGGAAGTATGCGGAGGAATATCTGAAAAAGGAAGAAGAGCAGTTGGTGGTAACTTCGGTCTGCTATCTCAGCCAGCCGGTGGCAATCGAGAATGTGGCCGAGGAGATGGAGCAACTGATGCGCCTGGACAATAGCCAGCTGAAGAATCACGGAATCTGCGTTCATGAGGTTCATAAGAACGCAGAGGAGATTGCGCCGGATCTGGACCGCAACTTTGCCCGGTGGACCTCTCTGCTTGAGAATGAGATGTTCGATAAGGCCAACGCAGAGATTCAAAGGTTTCTGAGGGATCAGGAGACTAACCCATGGTTTACGAAGAAGAAGTTTCGCTACTTTCTGAGTCACTATGCGGGGATGCTGCGCGGTTATGCAGAGAAGAATTCTATTCCTCTGAGTCAGATGACTGCGGATGCTGAGCATGCGGCTGTATTCGAGCGTTCCGACCAGGGACCGGAGCATATGTCTCAGTGGGTCAGGCTCTCCCATCGGCTGTTGTCCGGCATGGGAAGCAATTCTTATGACCCTGTGCGTGCGACGAAGCTCTTCATCGAGAATCATCTGTCAGAGGAGATCGATCTGCCGCAGATTGCAGACAATGTACACTTGAATCAGGACTATCTGACAAGAATCTTCCGGCGGGAGACCGGGGTGTCAGTGAAGAGCTATATTGTGAATCTCCGTATGGAGAAAGCGAGGGAACTGCTTGAGACAAGCAGGCTTCCCATTGCCGATGTCGCTTACCGGGTTGGGTATTATAATTATACAAGCTTCAACCGAATCTTTAAGAAGACCTTCGGTGTGTCGCCGCAAAGTTACAGAAAGGCTTCCGAGTAGACGCTAGAGAAAAGATGACAGAGGGAAAGAAAAATTGAAGAGATGGAATGGCATCCGATGGATTCTTCCGTGGTTGTTGAGCTGTTTATGCATCGGTGGATGTTCCGCGGAATCAGTCGGGGATACTGTGGCTGCACCCGATGATGGGATGATCGCTTCCGAGGAAGCCGATGATTATGCCTGGGACATAGCGGAGAATACAGAGGATGATGAGGTTATTACGCTGCGCTTTCCCCTGATCGTATCCGGGGATACGCCGGATTCCTTATCTCAGGTGGAGCAGGCTATGAGCGATTACACCGAAGAGAAAATCGGGGTAAGGGTCGAGTTTGTCTCTGTAGATATGGATCAGTTGGAGAACTTCTACTATATGCAATTGTCTGCGGAGAATCCGGTGGACTTCCTTGTTATGCTGCCGGCGGAACCGGAACTCACGGAGCTTGTGGACTCTGGTGTAATCCGTTCACTGGATCCCTGGCTTGAAGAGTATGGTGCCGGAATCATAGAAGCGGCCGGCGATCTGCTCTCGGTCGGACAGTTGAGAGGCAATCAATATATGATTCCTCAGTTGAAGGAGACCTACACGATGGGAACCAGCATCGAGTTCAATGCCAGGCTGCTGCGTAAGTATCATATCGATGTCAGTGAGATTCATACGATTGAGGATCTGGAGCCGCTTCTTGCGAAGATTCATCGGGAGGAGCCGGAGGTGACGGCGATTGGTGTGACGGATGCGGTGAGGCTGCTAAGCGGTTATGATGATCTGGGAGATACCCTTGGCGTATTGAATCTGGCGGCAGATGACTCCCTGACTGTGACAGATTGGTATGAGACAGAGGAGTTCTATGAACTGGCATCTCTTATGCATCATTGGTTCGAGGCGGGCTATATTGATGAAGATACACTGATTCAACAGGAGGCAGATTCCCTGCTTGTGCAGGAAGGGAAAACCTTCTGCTGCGTGAATACCTATATGCCAACCGGTGACTGGGGGTCTGAATTGACAGAGGACAGTATCGTGGTGGAGATTCCTCTGGATGACCAGCCCCAGCTGCTGACCAGTTATCAGGCCGGTCTTGAGATGGTGGGAATCATGAAGTCCTGTGAGCATCCCCAGGAAGCAATGGAATTCCTGAATCTGCTCTACACCGACAGCTATGTGGTGAATCTGATTCAACATGGCATCGAAGGCGTTGACTATGAGAAGCAGGAGGATGGACTGGTCGAGGACTTCAATCACTACTACCTGCTTTATGGGCAGGCAGTGAATCAGAAGCTGAGATATCTATCTACGGATGATGGCTCTGAATTCCTGCAGGAAGTGGAGGAGTATAAGAAGAAGAACACGACTTCACCGGCCTTCGGATTCGTATTCGATCAGAATGAGGTGGCGCAGGAAGTCATGCAATGCAAGACGGTGGTGAATGCGTACTATCCGGTAATCTCCCGTGGCTGCGTAGATCCGGAGACAGAGATTCCGAAGTTTATCGAAGCGCTGAGGGAAGCGGGAATCGATCGGGTGATCGAGGAGAAGCAGAGGCAGTTGAGTGCCTGGACGGAGAGTGTGCCATAAACATGGACATAATATTACTACAAGAGACAAATATTATGGAAAATTAATATAAGTTTGAATAAACTAATATAAAGAACGAATCGTTTTATGCTATAATTATCCTCGGTATCGTCCTTCGTGAGCACGTTGGACAAGGTTAAGTAAAAGAGGAGTATCAACTATGGCAATGCAAGGAATGAAGCCCTGGGAGAATCAGGACCTGCCCGGCTGGGATGGATTCAAGGGCGAACACTGGAGATTCGAGATCAATGTAAGAGACTTCATTCAGAAGAATTACACCCCCTACGATGGCGATGAGTCCTTCCTGGCTCCGGCTACGGATGCGACGAAGGCACTGTGGGATGAGGTGCAGGCTTTAATGAAGGAAGAGCGTGCGCGCGGCGGCGTTCTGGAGTGTGAGACAGAGGTGGTTACCGGTCTGACTGCCTACGGTCCCGGCTACATCAAGGAAGAGCTGAAGGATCAGGAGAAGATCGTCGGATTGCAGACCGATAAGCCCCTGAAGAGAGCATTTATGCCTTACGGCGGTATTAAGATGGCTGTGAAGGCTGCTGAGAACTACGGCTATACAATCAATCCGGAACTGAAGAAGATCTTCACCGAGTATGTGACGACTCACAATGATGCAGTATTCAGCGCTTATACTCCGGAGATGCGTCTGGCTCGCAAGACTCATGTGGTTACCGGTCTGCCGGATACCTACGGCCGCGGCCGTATCGTTGGCGACTATCGCCGTGTGGCTCTGTATGGTATCGATCGTCTGCTGCATGCGAAGGAGATCGAGTTCTACCGTGCCGGCTGCGGTAATATGTACGATGATATCATCCGTATGCGCGAAGAGATCGGTGCACAGATGAAGGCACTGAAGGAGATGAAGAAGATGGCTGCCGTATACGGCTATGACATCTCTCTTCCTGCACAGAATGCCCGCGAGGCTGTTCAGTGGCTGTACTTCGGCTATCTGGCTGCCATCAAGACTCAGAATGGTGCGGCGATGTCTATCGGACGTATCTCCACCTTCCTGGATATCTATATCAAGAGAGACCTGGACAAGGGTATTCTGACCGAGACGGAGGCTCAGGAGCTGATTGATCAGGTAACTATGAAGTTCCGTATGGTGAAGTTCGCTCGTATTCCTGAGTACAACCAGCTCTTCTCCGGAGACCCTACCTGGGTTACGCTGGAAGTCGGCGGTACCGGTCTGGACGGAAGAAGTATGGTAACCAAGACGGACTACCGTTTCCTGCATACGCTGGAGAACATGGGACCGAGCCCCGAGCCCAACCTGACCGTTCTCTATTCTTCCCGACTGCCTGAGGCATTCAAGAAGTACTGCGCACAGATCTCCATCGATACGTCCTCGATTCAGTATGAGAATGATGATATCATGAAGCCCGAGTGGGGAGATGACTACTCCATCTGCTGCTGTGTATCTGCAACCAAGACCGGTAAGGAGATTCAGCTCTTCGGTGCCCGTGCGAACCTGGCGAAGACTCTGCTCTATGCATTCAACGGCGGCTTCGATGAGAAGCATCGGATCCAGTGCGGTCCTGCCATGGCAAGGATCACTTCCGAGTATGCAGATTACAATGAAGTGATCGAGAAGTTCGACTGGTGGATGGACTGGCTGGCAGACATCTATGTCAATGTGCTGAACCTGATCCACTATATGCATGATAAGTAC
>R06__coassemble_701_pt1 | contig 11995 bp, 9 predicted proteins | sample R06__metabat2_high_PE_029 | metagenome-assembled genome bin R06 | reverse complement strand
ATTACTATCTTCAGATACTTTATTCTTCTGCCTCCTCCACATACTTGCACACACAGAATGTACAATTAGTATTCATCTGATTCGACTTTGCCGGGCAGTAGTATTCCGTCTTCCCGTCCACCAGCTTCGTCGTATAGTGCACCCACTCCTGCGGATGCATCGGCACCTCAAGGATGAATGCTGTATACGCACAGCAAAGGAAGACCCACTTCCATCCTTCCCGATGTTCCGACAGATACTTCCGAAGATACTCGTACGTCACGCTCCTCAACTGTTCTACCTTGATATCATCGTTCCAATCGTCCGATGCCGTCTCATGTTCCATCATATCAAGGATCACCTTGCGATTCGAGATACTCAGGTGCGGCATTCTCCTTGATTTTATTCGTTGATATTCCTCATTCGAGACTTCGCTCTTCAGCGAAGCAAGAAGTTCTGTTTTCGTCATTCACAGGCTCCATTCTTCGTATTATTCTATGTTCCCAAATCCCTTTGATCTCTATATATTATATCATATCGCAGAAATTGCATGTGAAACTTATGCGTTTTTTCCTGTCAAATGCTCTTCCCTCACCTGCCTGAAGGCATATATACTTGCCGACGGCAACATCTCTGCCGCAGCGGCAAAGATGTACGTACACCGACATACGGCCATCTATCGAATAGAGAAAATTGAGCAGCTGTTGGGAGTGAAGCTGGCAGAACTGGACGAGAAGGAACTTGGACTTATGTGGATCACCTGCGAACTAATACATCCTGAATTATTCATGAAACAAAGTTTTTGCTAACATCTGTATCATGAATAATTCAGGATTAGTAAATGCTTCCATTTTCCGGCCGTTATGCTCCGCAGGGCGGCCGTTCTAAAACGCATTTGCGACCGCCGGAGGGTGCAAGCTGCACCCACACGAAATGCAAGCAGTTTTTAGGCGAAATGTAAACGAAATTTTATTGTGTAATTTCGTTAGCATTGTTATAATAAGGTTAGAATTTCGTCTGGAGGTGTTCTATGAACTACGTATCCTGTGCAGAAGCCGCCAAGGCAATGAGCATCACGAGCCGCAGAGTTCAACAGCTCTGCAAAAGCGGTGATATCCCCGGCGCCAAAAAAGAAGGACGTTCCTGGATGGTTCCTGAGAATGCCCTTTCGCTTCAGCTTGCCGACAAGAAAAAGCCATTGCCCATTGGTGTATCCGATTATCGGGATGCCAGCGAGAATTATTACTATGTGGACAAAACCATGATGATCAAAGAGTTCCTGGATGAGCGCCCCAAGGTGTCCCTGTTCACCCGTCCCCGACGTTTCGGCAAGACTCTGAACATGGATATGCTGCGCACTTTCTTCGAGAAATCATCTGAAGATACCTCCATATACTTTCAGGACAAGAAGATTCATGACTACGGACCTGACTATTGGAACGAACAAGGAAGATACCCCGTCATTTTTCTGACCTTCAAGGACGTGAAGTGCACGACCTGGGAATCAACCTATGATCTCATAACCAAGCTGGTCCTTCAAGAATTCCTGCGTCATACCGAACTTGCCGCCAGCGAAGCTGTTACCAATACCAACTGCTATCATAGAATCATTACAGGGCAGGCCGATGAGAACGACTATATGCTTTCCCTGATGTACCTGTCCCAGATGCTCCACGAACACTATGGTATCCCTCCCATCATTATTATTGATGAATACGATACGCCAATCCTCCAAGGGCATAGCTGCGGCTTCTACGACAAGTGCATTCTCTTCATGCGCAACTTTTTCTCTGCCGGTCTAAAGGATAACCCACATTTGAGCTTTGGATTCCTAACCGGTATCCTTCGTGTCGCAAAGGAGAGCATATTCAGTGGATTGAATAACCTTAAGACCAACTCTATTCTGGATGAAAGCTACAGCGAATACTTCGGATTTACGATGGAAGAAGTAAAAGAACTCCTGCGCTATTACCGCAAAGAGGAGAAACTGGAAGAGGTCTGTACCTGGTATGATGGCTATCGATTCGGCAGCACCAGAATCTTTAACCCCTGGTCAGTCATAAACTATGTTGCCGACAAGTGCCTTCCCAGAGCATATTGGCAATCAACCGGCAGCAATGATATCATCGGTGAAATCATCTCTGCTGCAACACCGGAGATAACGGAAGGACTTCACCGGCTGTTGTGTGGAGAAAGAATTACCACCTATGTGGACACCAGCGTAATTTATCCGGAGGTTCAGAATGATCCATACCGAATCTACAGTTTTCTGCTGATTGCCGGATATCTAAAGGTGGATAAAGTTTATCCTCAGTTTGATGGCAACTATATGTGCGAGGTCGCCATCCCCAACAAAGAGATTGCTTATGTATATGAGAAAGAGGTTCTGAATCGAACCAGTCAAAACGGCATTGCCATCTCTATACAGCAGGCAATCTTCTCCGGTGATACACACAAGCTCCAGACACTGCTGGAAGATTTTATGCTGCATAGCATCTCTTCTCTGGACAGTGCCAATGAAAGCTTCTATCACGGTATGATGCTGGGTCTGTGCGCTGTTCTTGGCAACCGCTATCAGGTACGTTCTAACCGAGAATCCGGACTTGGACGATTTGATATTCAGTTAACACCGCGAACTAAGGGTATCCCCGGCTTCCTCTTCGAATTCAAGCACACAGGAGACCCCAGGATCGACCTGGATGCCCTGGCAGATACTGCCCTGCAGCAGATCGATTATAAGAGATATGATACAGAATTGCTGGATGCCGGTGTCTCTTCCATCATCAAGATTGGCATAGCCTTCCGAGGAAAGACCGCCGTTGTTAAATGTGCTTAAGTAACCAATTGTTCACCATTTACTATGGAATTTGCGAATTGCCTGCAGCGGCCTTCAAGAAAAGAGAGAACTAAGATCCATGAAAGAGATAAGAATTGATGAAATTGAGAATATCTGTATCGGTCAGTATGAGGACCCCGAAGCAGCCACCGGCTGCACGGTCCTGATCTCCCCGGGCGGTATGCCGGCGGGACTTGACGTGCGGGGCGGCGGCCCGGCATCCCGGGAGTCCGAGCTTCTGAAGCCCACCGCCAACGCTTCCTTCATCCATGGCATCCTGCTGTCCGGCGGAAGTGCCTATGGGCTCGGCGCAGGCGACGGAGTTCTCCGCTGTCTGGAAGAGCATGAGATCGGACTGGATGTCGGCATCTGCAAGGTCCCTCTGGTATGTCAATCCGACCTATTCGACCTGACCGTAGGGCGATTCGACGTTCGCCCGGATGCCTCCTTCGGCTATCAGGCAGCTCAGGCAGCCCTCGCAGGCGGGAACTACCGCGACGGGAACTACGGCGCCGGCTGCGGAGCTTCCGTCGGCAAGTGGCGCGGCATGGACTTCTGCATGAAGTCGGGCATCGGAAGCTATGCGATTCAGGTCGGCGAGCTCAAGGTCGGAGCGATCGTAGCTGTCAATTCTCTGGGCGACATCTATGATTACAAGAACGGCCGGAAGATCGCAGGACTCCTGGCAGAGGACCGAGAGCATTTCCTCGACACCTTAGAAGTCATGCTGGCGAACACTGCCGTAGTAGAGAACAAGTTCGTCGGGAATACCACGATCGGCGTCATCATCACCAATGCCCTCTTCGACAAGACCAGGCTCTGCAAGATCGCATCCATGGCACACAATGGCTACGCGAGATCCATCCGCCCGGTCCATACCTCTGCGGACGGAGACAGCATATACGCAGTCTCCACAGGAAGTGTCAGCGCCGACTACGATATCGTAGGAACCCTGGCAGCCGATGTCATGAGCGAAGCGATCCTCCGCGCGGTCAGATCCTGCGAGAGCGCTTACGGGCTGATGGCAGCGAAGGATCTGAAGCTGGCGGATGACAACTAAGTGATTATGTCGGACCGGCGGCCCACCCGATATCGTGGGTCAACCATTCCTCATTGCTGATTCCATCGCCTGGGTATCAAGCGAACGTATGGGACACGGTTCAACCTGCTTCAACCGAACAGCTGCGAGATGACTATACCCTAACCGGCTGTCAGGGATTATAACCACTATACTTTTATATTAGGAGGAGGAAGAAAATTGAAGCTGAAATGTGCATACATGAGAGGTGGTACCAGCAAGGCTGTATTTTTCCATGAAAAAGATCTTCCGGCAGACCATTCGAAATGGCCGGAGATCTTTATGAAGGTCATGGGCACGCCGGATGCAAAGCAGATCGACGGTATGGGTGGAGCCGCTCAGATTACAAGTAAAATTGCGGTTATCGCACCATCCGGAAATGATGCATACGATGTGGATTATACTTTCTTTCAGATTGGTGTGGACGCCCCCATCGTAGATGATCGTGTAAACTGCGGGAATATTTCATGTGCGGTGGGGCCCTTCGCAGTAGATGAGGGGCTGGTAGAGGCCAGGGAACCGGTTACCGTTGTGCGTGTATATAATACCAACACAGGAAAATATATCGAAGAACATGTACCTGTTCGTAACGGGGCTGCTTTAACGAGCGGCAATGTCAGGATCACCGGTGTACCCGGCAGTGGCGCCGGCATGGACATTTTTTTCGAAAATCCGGGAGGCGCGACAACAGGCAAACTTTTCCCTACCGGACATGTACGTGATATTCTGAAACCGATTGGATACCCGGAAGTGGAAGCTACCCTGATCGATTGCTCGAACCCGGTAATGATCCTGAGGGCGGAGGATCTGGGACTGAATGGAGGAGAAATCAGTGAATTTCGCAATAATCAGGAGCTTCTTCAGCATATCGAAGCGATTCGCTGCCAGGCTGCGGTGGAATATGGCTTTGTGGACAGGGCAGAGGATGCTTCTGCCTTATCCCTGGCCAAACCCAAGGTTGCAGTAATCTCTGCAGCCCATGATTTTATGGATGCGGAAGGAAACAGAATACCCGGTGAGAGTATGGATCTCTGTTCCCGTGTGATCTCAGTTGGAGCATTCCACAAAACACATCCTATTACTTCCGGCATTGCTCTTGCTGCGGCAGCAAGTATTCCCGGTACTCTGGCAGCGGAACTGGTGGACAGTTCCTGGCCGGGCAGAGAGCTGAGGATCGGCCATCCTTACGGTGTTTTATCCATCAAAATCGTAATGGATGGGGAACATGTTGTCAAAGCAGGAACCGTCCGTACAGCCCGAAGAATCATGGACGGATACGTTTATATCAACGATTAGTAAAGAGAAACTATATGAACTTTACAGCACTTGTCGGTTTTATCTTTTTCATTGACATTCACACTCTGATAAAAGAATAATATGCAAGCGTGCAGATTTTTCCATCGAAAAATATGCACGCTTGCAGTTTTATCAATCATTGCTCCTAAGACATCCGCTTCCCGCCGAGAATCATCGTTCACTTCCTTCCACCATGCATCACGGAAGGAACCTGTGTCTGCATCTTACGATATTCCCGTGGGGAATTCTCATACTGCCCTCGGAATGCCTTACCGAAAGAGCTGACATCCGGGAAACCGCAGACATGAGCAATCTCCGTAATCGAAAGATAAGGATTCAGGAGAAGGATACTCGCCTGCTGCAGACGAAGCTTCTGCAGATACTTGAGAGGAGATATGTGAAGGTTCTGCATAAATACACGATCACACTCTCTTTCACTACATAATCCGGCCTTCGCGATCTGCGTCAATGTCAGTTTCTCTGAATAATGGTCATTGATATACAGGATCATCTTCTGCAGACGAAGCGTGGTTTGCCTGGAAGGATGCTCCATCCGATACCCTTCAGTGTGCTGCAGGAAAGCAATCCAGAAAGAGGATATGAATCCATGAACCACCATCTCATAGTATAGTTTTCTCTCCTGATAACATCGGAAGGCATTCATCAACAGGTCCGCCATATCCTTTGTCACATCCTCATAATAATCAAAGTGGTAGATATCAAAATCAGGATTCTCTACGATTGGCCGCAGGTATCTTTGATAAATCGCACTATCTGGAGATCCGCAGAGAAAATCCGGTGCTATAAAGAATTCGACAAAACGAGTTTCCCTTATCGACTCGCATTCAAACATATGCAGAACATTAACATTGATAAAACCGATATCCCCTTTCACGAAACGGTGAGTCCCACTGGGCAGGCAGTAAGTGATGACCCCTTCCAGAACATACACGACCTGAAAGTAAGAATGCCAGTGCCACGGATAAATCCGATCCACATTCGTTCTCGGATCACATTCCAGCGCACTAAAAGGGAGGTCGGACGTATTCACACTACATACCAACTTTCTTGTCGTCTCATCAATCTGATATAGTTCGCTGTTAATAAGACCTTCCATATCCCCTCCATTCTCAGACACCAACATTCGGAATACAGTTATCATTTTATTTGCCTCAAGCAGCTTTTTCAATACAGTTTCAATTTCATTGTCTTCCTTATACCAAATTCTGGCAATTTCCGACAGTTCCCTGTCTGTTTTTAACGAATTCCCGTCTTTTTTTAACAATTATCCTGTCTGATTTCTCCCAGTTTCAATCCAAATTCGAATATCTTTATCCGCTCTTCTATTATATAATTCGCGTATATCAAAACACATATTGCATATTGCAATTGCGTTATGTTGGAAAAGGAGGACTTACTATGAGTGTTAGCAGAATGATTCAGGCTGTTGAATGTCACGCCGGAGAACCGATGCGTGTAATCACCGGTGGTGTACCGATTCCCCCCGGAGATACCGTCTTTGAGCAGATGAAATGGATGGAGAAGAACGATGATCAGCTGAGAAAGTTAATGCTGCGTGAACCTCGTGGATATCCTGCTGTATGCTGCAACTTGGTTGTTCCTGCGAAGGATCCTCGCGCAGCTATGGGATACATCATCATGGAACAGACCGAATACTGCTTGATGTCCGGCGGCAACACGATCTCCGTTGCTACTGTACTGTTGGAGACCGGAATGATCCCCATGGTTGAGCCTGTAACTGAGTTCTATCTGGAAGCCCCTGCAGGACTCATTCATATCAAGGCCGAATGCAAGAACGGAAAGGTTAAGGGCGTAACCTTCCGCAATGTCCCTGTATACGTTGCTTACCAGGATACCGTCATCGATGTTCCTCATATCGGCAAAGTAACGGTGGATATTGTCTGGGGCGGTGCATGGTTTGTTATGGCAGATTATCGCCAATTCCCCAATCTAAAGCTGGAATCCGACTACGGTGCCGAGATCACCAAGATTTCTGCTTTACTTATCAAGGCAGCACAGGAACAGTGCCCTGTATGCCATCCTGACTATCCGGACACTCCCATTACGCTCGCATCTCTGACCGGCCCCTCCGATACTCCCGGATGTGACTCCAGAAGTGCAGTCACAGTCCTGAGTGGTGAAGTAGACTTCGACAATCCCGCTACATGGAAGGGTGCCCTGGATCGATCCTGCTGTGGAACCGGAACTTGTGCAAAGATGGCCTACGCCCATGCCCGCGGACAGTTGAAGCTGAACCAACCCTATGTCAATGAGAACATTCTCGGTCTCACTTTTACCGGTGTTCTGGAGGATACCGCCAAGATTGGAGAAATCGATGCACTCGTTCCCACCGTTAAGGGCGAAGCATTCATTTACGGATATAGTAATTATGTATTAGATCCCGAGGATCCATTCACTGAAGGATATACCCTTGGCGACTTGTGGGGATAAGGAGGATTAAGATATGAGTATGATTGGTTTACTTGGAATCGTCATAGCGCTTGTCGTTCTATGTTTTGCATGTTTTAAGGGGTTCTCTCCTCTTTGGACTGCCCCCATCTGTGCACTCATCGTTGCTGTGTTCTGTGGTCTTGATGCATTTGAATCATTCACCGTTACCTTTATGGGCGGCTTCGCAGACTTTGCCGAAGGTTACCTGATGATCTTCATGCTCGGCGCCATCTTCGGCAAACTCATGGAAGTTACCGGAGCCGCCCACGCTATTGGTGCCATCGTTATTAAGATAGTCGGCAAAAAGAGAGCTGTCCTTGCCGTAATCATTGCGTGCTCCATCATGACATACGGTGGTATCTCCCTCTTTATCGTTATGTTTGTCATCTATCCCATCGCGGCAGCTGCCTTCCGCGATGCCAACATCCCCAGACAGCTCTTCCCCGGAGCTTATGCCGTTGGATGCTATACCTTCACGATGACTGCACTTCCCGGATCCCCTCAGATTCAGAACCTGATTCCGATCCAGTACTTCGGAACAACCGCCATGGCTGCTCCCGTACTTGGTATCATCGCCTCAGTTCTCCTGCTGGGTATCGGCATTGCTTGGATGACCTATCGTGAGAAGAAGCTCACAAGTGCCGGCATAGGATGGACCGAAGCTGAGAACAGTCCCGCCATCATGGCAGAGGTTCCTAAGATGAATACTGCACTGGCGTTCCTGCCCCTGCTCACAGTAGTCCTTGTTTTAAATGCTCTTGGCCAGGATGCTGTCGTTGCTCTTGGTGCGGGTGTCATCGTAAGTATCCTGATTGGACTGAAGAACGTCAAGATGGACCAGTATATTCAGGCAATCAATAACGGCGCTGTCGAGTCGCTTCAAGTCTCTCTGATCACCGCAGCCGTTGTCGGATTCGGATCTGTTGTCAAAGCCGCCCCTGTATTCAACACTCTGGCAGACTCTGTATTCGCACTTCCCATTAGTCCGCTGTTGGTCATCTTTATCTCCATTAACCTGCTGGCCGGTATCTGCGGTTCCGCATCCGGAGGCATGAGCATTGCGCTGTCTGCTCTGAGTGATAAGTTCATCGCACTGTCCCAGAGTACCGGAATCCCGCTGACCGTATTCCACCGCCTAACCTCTCTTTCATCCGGTGGTCTGGATACTCTGCCCCCCGGAGCGGCCGGCTTATTGAACTACTGCGGCTGCACCTATAAGGAAAGCTATATCGACATCTTCGTCACCAGCCTGGTTGCACCTATGGTTGTATCCCTGATCTGCATCGCACTGGCGTCCATGGGACTTATGTTCTGATATCTTCCAATATTTATTTTCTCTTTCTCAATCGAGTAGGAGAGGATTCTCCCCTCCTACTCGGGCCCCTAAGCGGACATTCCGCACTTTGTGCTCCATGTCCTTACGCCCGGCAGATGTCAGACGAGCGAGCTCGTCTGCCGCCTGCCGGGCTTTTGCAACAAATGGGGTGTGCCGCATGGCACACCCCTATTTGTCCTTCGTATATCCTCCCATCGTCATCACGAACCCGGCGGACACCAGAATCGCGCCCAGCGAGCCAAAGTTCAGTGCGCAATCGCTACAACCGATCCATATGGCGCTCCTACCACTCCGGCACACGCTCACGAAACAGCTTTCAATCACTCTTTGTAACTTCGTACATGATTGTCCCTTTCCTATAATATCAACCTGCAAATGCTCATACTGTCATCGCCGTCACAATATGTGATATAATTGCATCATTTTAACGCCTAATACTTGTCGTATGTTTTTCAAGTTGAACCTGAATTCATTGTAATACGTCAAAAGAAAAACGGGTACCGGTTGAAAGTCAGTACCCGTTCAGTCACTTTGGCTCTGGATAAATACACGATCAAAAAAGCAGGAATGTCATATATGCAGGAATAGTAAGCTTGCTCCCGTCAAAGCCAACATTACTCTCCCCGCACTTGATGCAAAGCTTCACGCCGTATTGCGTCCTGTTTTTTAGGATAGTCGAAGCAGATTTGGTATTTCCATTTGTTGCTTTCGCTTCCACAAGAACTGCATCACCTTCATATGTTGTAATAAAATCAATTTCCAGGCCACTTTCCTTATGATAATAATACAGATTTCTTCCGTGTTTGGCGAAGCAGTCCGCAATCATATTCTCGTAGATGGCGCCCTTATAAATTCCAAGCTCACCGGACAAGATCTTCCCTGCTGTACCAGCTTCCAGCATAGCAACAAACAGTCCGGTGTCCTGCATATAGATTTTAAAAATATGATCAACCTTATTTCCTTCAAGCGGCAGACTGATATTGGAAAGATTGTAACAGAGGCTTATAACTCCGGCATCCTGCAGCCATTGAATCGCCGCCTGATAATTCTCGGAACGTCCCTTTTTCTCCAGCATGGAATATACGAATTTTTTGTTTTCCTTGGCCAGCTGTGCAGGAATAGAATCAAAAACACGATTGATACGAGCCAGCAGCGTCAGATCGATTTCTTCATTTTCATTCTCATCCAGATGTTTTCCAAAATCATCTCTGTATTCTTCCAGAATATCCAATTGCTCCTGTCTGACCACATTCATATCATTTGTGGCAAGGAATCGATCAACAACATATGGCAGCCCACCAATGCAGATATATTCACGGTAGTAACGGAGCATGGCTGCGTGAATGGCATCGCTTACAGGTTTGCGTTCTTTCAAGCAGCGTTTCAGCTCATCTATTACATTATCCCCAATTCCTTTCGCCCAAAGAAATTCCTCGAAGTCCATCGGTTTCATATAGACAATACGTTCAAAACCGGTAGGTATGCCCTTACCCTTCTTTCGGTTATAGCCTTTGATGCCGAGCAGTGAGCCTGTACAGATAATATCATATCGACCGTCTATCATAAATGCCTTGATACTCGCTCTGGCATTGATGCATTCCTGAACCTCATCAAAGATAAGTACAGTCTTGCCGGGCACGAAATGAATCCCCGGCATCAGCGCTGAGATATCCAGTGTAATACGGTCCACAACAAAATCGCCGTCAAAAACCGCTCGAACAGAGTCATGATCCTTGAAATTGATATACACAACATTTTCGTAATTATCTTCCGCAAAGGCACGCACGGAACAGGTCTTCCCAATCTGTCGAAGTCCTTTGATGACTAGAGCTTTTTTCTTTCCGGTACTGTTTTTCCATGCAATCATCTCATCGGTAATTTTTCGTCTGAACATAAGTTGTACCTCCAATCATTGCCCAATCGTATTATACACTTTTCCAAACGAGTTTTCAACGATCTGGCGCACTTTTCCAAGCGAGTTACACTTTTCCAGGCGAGTTTTTCTGACTCGATACACTTTTCCGTTCAAATGCTCAGATCCACATCGCCATATACAGCGGCAGCGTGATCTTCTTCCCATCGACCCCGACATTCTGATCCGCCAGCTTAAACCCGTGGTGGATATCATCCTTCTTCAGCAGATTATCCAGCGACCGGCTTCTTGTCCGCCCTGCCTTCACTTCCACCGGAACCACTCCCTGTGCTCCTTCGATCAGGAACTCTACCTCCGCAGTTCCTGCCTCATTGCGGAAGAAATGAAGCTTGCGATGTCCGCCCTTCCTCAACAGATCCGCAGCCAGGGCCTCATACAGACCACCCTTCGCCGTCTTCAGAACAATATCCGACGTGGTCTCCTCATTGCGGTCGGCAAGCAATGCCCTCTTCAGCGAATAATCAAAAGTACACACCAATAATCCCGGATCTGACGGATAGATACGAAGACTATCCTCCATCTCATGAAGTTGCAGCGGATATTCCACATAACCGACATTCCTTACAGGAATCACCATATATGAACTCTCCAGCCAATCCAGACTGCTTTCGAACTTTCTGGCGGTTCCCTTCTTCTCCACAACACTGTACTGGAACTTATGATTATTCTTCATCAACTGCGCCGGTATTGAACGATAGCACATTTCAGCCTTCAGCTTCTCCGCCGGTGCTGCAAATCTCGCAATATCCGCCAGATAATCCCTGTATATCCTTCGCTGAGCAGCATCCGCCGCCGCATAATCCTGATTGACGGTGAAGATATCCACGACCTCCGGCATACCGCCCAGCACCAGATACTGCCTTAGATATCTCATGAAAACCTGATGAAGAGCAGGCTCTACCGGCGTCAGTTCCTGTCCATGCACTCTGACCGCTTCTATGATATCTTCGTCCACCCTCATCGCCCAGAGAAACTCCTCAAAATCAAGAGAATACATATCCAGGTAAGTCACATATCCCACAGGATAGGAAGTACCACGATGGTAAGCCATCCCCAGAGCAGAAC
>R06__coassemble_665_pt1 | contig 12400 bp, 12 predicted proteins | sample R06__metabat2_high_PE_029 | metagenome-assembled genome bin R06 | reverse complement strand
GGAGGGGAGAATCCCCTCCTACTCGATCAGACAACCCGGCAAGTGGACAAGCGTGCCTGCGAAGCGAAGATAGTGCTTTCGGACACGCATGAACATGGATCGGGGAACGGACATCGAACCGTCAGGCGAGATGTCCATCATGCGGCAATCCGGGGGCACCACTCATTGTCGCAATACAAAATACTTTAAAGTAAAGGAGACAGGTGTTATGAATTGGAAACTGAAGGACATTTTGATGGTGGCAATCGTAGGAGTACTATTCTCCTTCTTGTTCATGGCTGCGGACTATATCGGGGCGTTCCTGACCGCAGTGCTGACACCGGCGGGCTATGGCCCTCTTGGCTACCAGCTGATCTATGGTATGTGGTTTATGGCGGCAACCTTCGCTACCTACATCATCCAGAAGAAGGGTGTGGGTATCATTGCTGAGATGCTGGCCGCTGTGATTGAGGTTATGATGGGCGGTATGTTCGGTCCCATGACTCTGGTGAACGGATTCATCCAGGGCTTCGGCTGCGAACTTGGATTTATTGTAACCGGTTATAAGCAGTATAATATGGTATCTATGGGTCTCGGTGCAGTATTCTGCTCCGTCATCAGCTTTATCTCTGAGTACTTCCTGTACGGCTACAGTGCTTACGGCGTGAGCATGATCATCATCATGCTGATCGTTCGTACCATCAGCTCTGTGATCTTCACCGGATTCGTATCCAAGCTGATTGCGGATGGTCTGGCTAAGGCCGGCGTTCTCCGCGGCTATGCGCTGGGAATGAAGCAGGGCATGCCTGAGGAGATCTAAGATGCCGGAAGAACTTCGGAAGGAAGGGGCAGCTGTTCCGGCGATCCGCTGTGAACAGCTGACCTTTCGCTATTTTGAGAACTCAGCGCCGATCCTTGAGGGGGCGGATCTGACGATTCCCGCAGGGAAGATTACGGTGCTGATGGGAAGCAGCGGATGCGGTAAGAGCACCCTGGCTGCTGTGATGTGTGGTTTGCTTCCGGAGAATGGAGGATTCCTGACGGAAGGTAAGATTTCCCTGTTTGGAGAGCCGCTGGATTCTCTGCGGAATTCCGACCGGGCGCGTCTGGTATCCATGATGTTCCAGAACCCGGACCTGCAGTTCTGCATGGCAACCTTGCGGGAGGAGTTGTACTTCTGTCAGGAGAACCTGAGTATCCCCGCGGAGGAGATGAAGCAGAGGGCAGAGGACGCCGCAAGACGGATCGGAAGCTATGATTATCTGGACCGGCCGCTGCATACGCTGTCGGGCGGTGAGAAGCAGAGGGCAGTATTAACCTGTATCTATCTGCTGGATGCCGGCTGTATATTGCTTGATGAGCCCTTCGCCAACCTGGATCCGGCTTCCGTGAGAGAGATGATGTCACTGTTCGATGGCCTCTGCCATGAGCAGGGGAAGACGATCGTGGCAATCGATCATATGTCGGATCACTGGATCGGGACCGCGGACCGCTTTGTACTTCTGGGCAAGGGCGGCAGCGTGATCGGTGAGGCTTCGGATGAGGCAGAGCTTGCTGCAATGAAGCCTGCTTTTCTGGAGCAGGGCGTGGCTTACCCCGGAATCTGGAAGGAGACCGCGGGGCGTGAGCACATGCCTGTGACGACCGATACGGCGTGCCTGCGCATGGAGGAGCTTACGATTCCTGTGAGGAACCGGAAGCCGGCCAGACGGAAGAAGCGGCAGGCACCTGTACCTGAGGCGGATGCACTCCTCTGGGAGTGTGGTCTGTCCATACATCCCGGGCAGATCACAGCGATCCTGGGACCCAGCGGCTGCGGGAAGACGACTCTGATGATGGCGCTCTTGAAGCAGACCGACTATCGGGGAAGGATCGTCTATCAGTGGGATGAGCAGGAGAAGGAACTGGGGCAGCTTCGGGAGGAAGAGTGCTTCTCCCATATTGGTATCGCCTTCCAGAATCCTTCGAATCAGTTTATCACGCAGAATGTAACGGCGGAGGTGGAGGACGGCCTGAACCGTTCTATGAAGGGGGCAACGCCGGAGCAGATTCATGCCAGGGCAATCGAGATGCTGGATACCTGCGGCCTGAAGTCTTATCAGAAGTATTCCCCCTATATGTTAAGTCAGGGGCAGCAGAGAAGGCTTGCCGTGCTCTCGGTGCTGGCGGCAGGGCAGAAGCTATTGCTGCTTGATGAACCGACCTATGGTCAGGATTATCGATCAGCGCGGGCCTTGATGGATCAGATCAGCCGCAAGGTGGATGAGGAAGGCCTGGCTGTCATCATGACGACCCACGATGCAGGGTTGGCGGAAGCTTATGCGGATGTCAGCTACCAGGTAGTAGATAAGAAGATCCGCCCCTGTGCAGAAGGGAGGGTGCTATGAGAATCCGACTTCTGGATACGATCAATCCCTTCGTGAAAGCGGTCACAGTAATCGTCTGCTGCCTGATGCTTGCAGCGACATCTTCCTGGAAGGTGAATCTGGCAGTCTTCGGTATCAGCTTACTTGCCATGCTGTTCCTGTCGGGATGTCGGGTGAGTACGCTGGTGAAGACGCTGCTTCCCATATTCTTCCTGGCTGCTGCAGTCTTCGTGTCCGGTCTGATCAATGGCAGGGATGCTGAGGCAGTATCCGGGTCCATCTATCAGGTGACTTCGATGGACTCTGCGCTGCTTCTGTCCACGAGAATTCTGGGTTACGTGAGCCTGGGTCTGCTCTTTGGATTCACAACAGACTCCAAGCTCTTTATCATTAGCCTGATGCATCAGGCAAAGTTGTCCCCTAAGTTCGCCTACGGTATCCTGGCGGCATTCAACCTGATTCCAACCCTTCGAAGGGAGTGGGATGAGGTACATCTGGCTTACCGGGCGAGACAGAAAAAGACAGGATTGATTCCCATCGGTCCTCTCTTCAATACCCTGGTCAATGGAATTCGCTGGTCAGAGAACGTTGCGATGGCCATGGAATCAAAAGGATTTGACGGGGACGGTCAAAGAACGTATTCTATAACTACGAAGGTCTGTGCGAAGGACCTGATATTCGCAGGAATCTGTCTGGCGATGATGATCGCCATTGTGATCGTTCTGCGATAAAGTGTCATGAACGTGCGGAGCCGGAGGCAAGGCCCCGACATGCGGGCTACTTATAATGACAGGCAGCAGAGGAAGGATCCTGCTGCAGAAAATGGAGGAAAACAATGAAGAATTCCGAGCGCATTTATAATGATATGATTCAGTACTGGGAGAAGAATAATACGCATCCCTTTGTTCAGGGCCTGGCCAATGGCACCCTTCCGAAGGAGAACTTCAAGTTCTTCATGACCCAGGACCATCTGTACTTGATGCAGTACTCCAAGGTCTTTGCTATGGGTGTGCTGAAGTCTAAGAAGGAGGCAGATATGCGCCTGTTCGCAAGCCTGATCTCCGCAACCCTGGATGTGGAGAATGCCATTCACAAGAGCTATCTTGCCAAGCTTGGCATGACCAATGAGGAACTGGCAGCAGCGAAGCCCAGCATCGTAACCGATTCCTACACCAACTACATGATCGCCGTTGCTCAGAAGGAAGGTATCGCTGAGCTGATGGCAGCAGTGCTTGCCTGCTCCTGGACTTACAAGCTGATCGGTGACTATATGGAGCAGTACCCCGGTGCAGCAGAGCAGGAGTTCTACGGTCCCTGGGTTCGTCAGTATATGGGTGAGGTATATCGTTCCTCCAATGACCTGATGATCGACATGTTCGACCGCTTCAGCGAAGGCTATACGGAAGAGCAATTCCAGAACCTGGAGCACATCATCTATGCCTGCACTCAGTATGAGTACATGTTCTGGGATATGGCATGGAATCAGAAGATGGTAGAGGATATTCACTAAGAGTAGGGAATCGCGGGGGAAGCCCCGGAGAGAATATCGTTAAGAGGCTGCTGCAGTGCATTCGCGCTGCAGCAGCCTCTTTTGGATGAGAAGCCTCCAATGAGAAGCCTCCAATGAGAAGTCTCCAATGAGAAGTCTCCAATGAGAAGTCTCCAATGAGAAGTCTCCAATGAGAAATCTCCAATGAGAGGTCTCCGATGAGAGGTCTTCGACAGGCGACCGGCCGTCTAAGGAAGAGGAAGCCTGATGTACAGAATGTATCTTTCGGATCGAGTGGAAGAATTCGTCCTTCCGCGATGGGGTGGATGGGTGTACAATATAGAGCAGGAATGAATATAAGGGAGGATCTCCATATGATTATAGAGGAACGTTACGGCAATCGCGTGAATGCCGAAGAATTCGCAGTAGAGATCAAGCGAGGTCATCTATACTGCAGCCCTGAGCGCAGCAACCTGCTCTACCTGATTGGAAGAAGTACTTATGTGAACCGCAGAGGGCAGGTATGCCATACCAGTGAGATCCTTCGCAGAGAACCCTTCTCCAAGGATATGATGGAGGAGATGCTCGATCAGAAGGATCGACTGAAGGAAGAACAGACCGAGATCGACATCAAGGCAGCACAGCTGGCGGGGGCCATGAATCGTAAGCTGATCCGAAGGATCAAGATTGAGAAGGGATGGGCCATCAGGGAAGAAGACGAGGAAGATGCCGAGTAGATCATAGGGGAATTCCTATTCAGAAAGAATGCGGGAAGAGAGGCTTGTATGACAATGGCAGATCAGGGTAAGAAGTATAACGAGCAGATGGTTCGGCAGGACTATCGTCGACTGACACTTGCTCTTATTGAGAAAAAGTTATCAATAACGACTATGGAGAGTGCCACTTCCGGCCAGATTGCTTCTCTGATTACGGATACGGAGGGCGCCTCCGCTGTTATGAAAGGGGCTTTCATCACCTATAGCAATGAGGCTAAGGTGATGCAGGGAGTTCCCGCGGAGGTCATTGAGACCTATTCTGTGTACTCGAAGGAGACAGCAAGTGCGATGGCAGAGGCCTGCCGGAAGGCTTATGGCGCCGACATCGGAATCGGTGTAACGGGGACGATGGGCAATGTGGACCCGGCCAATGCTCAGGCTTCCATTCCGGGACAAGTCTACTTTGCCATCAGCCGGAAGGGGGATGTGAGGAGCTTCTATGTGGAACTTCCGGCGCAGCCTTCCCGGTTGATGTACAAGCTTGCGGTGGCGAAGGAAGTGTATGATATACTGATGCCCGGTCTTGAGGAGTAAAGGAGTTCTGTCTGACGCAGTTTCCTGGGGCATTGAGCCGTCTTGCACGGCGCAGTTTTCCGGGGCAGTTAGGGCAGCCTTTTGCGTAGGTTTCGGAATATTTCTTCAAAAATGTTGTGATAACAACGGAAATGGTGAGCCGGATTCGCTAGAATGCAATTGTAAGAAAGAGATGAAACCGGAGGTTGGGTTATGATTCGTAAGATTGTACATATTGATGAAGAGAAGTGTAACGGATGCGGCGCCTGCGCGGCAGCCTGTCATGAGAATGCGATCGGTATGGTCGATGGCAAGGCGAAGCTTCTGAGGGATGATTACTGTGATGGTATGGGCGACTGCCTGCCGGAGTGTCCCACCGGTGCCATCTCCTTTGAGGAGAGGGAGGCAGATGCCTACGATGAGGAGGCGGTGAAGAGGAATCAGATGCTGCTTGGAATTCAGAAGAAGTTAGGAGATATCAAGAAGAATGCGAACCCGAATCCCAGCGGATGTCCGGGCAAGCAGGTGCGTCAGATGAAGCGCCCCGCACAGGGTGGGTGTCCCGGTGAGCAGGTGCGTCAGATGAATGCTGTATCGATCAGCACAGAGGAAGCAGGAGCACAGGCGGCTTCCTTCGCAGCATTCGCAAAGCCCGTATCCCAGCTGACCAACTGGCCGGTGCAGATCAAGCTGGCGCCCACCAAGGCACCTTACTTCGATGGCGCGAAGCTCCTGATCGCAGCCGACTGTACGGCCTATTCCTATGCATCCTTCCATCAGGACTTCATCAAGGGGAAGACGACGCTGATCGGATGTCCCAAGCTGGATGCGGTCGACTATAGCGAGAAACTGACAGCAATCATTGCGAACAACGATATTAAGAGTGTAACGATCGTGCGAATGGAAGTTCCCTGCTGCGGAGGCCTTGAGATGGCAGCGAAGAAGGCACTGCAGGCGAGCGGTAAGTTCATCCCCTGGCAGGTGGTGACGATCTCCATCGACGGTGAGATCCTGGATTGAGGATAGAAGAGATACGTGAGATTCATGCGGCGGAGCGAAAGCTCCGCCGTAAGTTTTTATGATGCACCAGGGGAGCAAAGGCTGAAAAAGGGCGCAGAAGCCCCTTGTGGGCGAATGAGCACTGTTTTCCAGCCTTTAGCGACCCGCAAGAACACTAACAAGTAGCGGGGTAGGGGCCCCGCAGAGTGTGAGTGTTCTTAGGATGGCGAGAGCGGAACGCGGAGCCATTCGTGCTGCATCATAAGATGTAGAGCAAATCGGCTTGCCGGCTTGCATCCTTGCTTTTTACGCAATAAGGTCTTCAAACGTCCTGCAAACCATCAAAATAATGGTAAAAAGAGCTTTACAAACCATTAAAATGATGGTTTAATAAAATAGAGGTGATGCATATGCACAGATATATTATTCCGAGTCAGATTACCGCAGAACAGATGAAGGTGAAGCGGAAGCAGTTGAAGCTCACACAGAGAGAGCTTGCAGAGCTGATTGGTGTGTCTAAGCCAACGGTGGAACGTTGGGAGACTTCGGATCGGCCGATTACGGGACCGGTTGTATTGCTGCTTCACATGTTGACTCCGGAGAAGGTGGCGGCACTTACGGTGCCGGAACAGAAGCTGCCGATCCGCCTCTGGTATATGTACAAGGACGAGGTGTGTACTTTGATCGATGTGGATGAGAGAAGACAGATCGTGGCTATCAGGAACTATACGAAGAATCGTCAGTTCATGGCATTCGGTGCGAATGAACATCCGTCTTTTGAAGATTATGAAGAGTTTCTGAAGTCCCGCTGTTTCGCAGAGAGCAGGGATAAGATGAAATTGATCCTGCGGGATCTGAATCTTCCCTTCTACGATCCTTTCATGATTATCGAGAAGACAGAAGGACGTATGGCGGAAGATGACTTCTGGATCAGGGTGGAGCGATGATAGAATTATTCGAACAACAGTTGAAGCAGATGGATAGACATTCCTCTAAAGGAAACCAATTGAAGTGGGAATGTGATGGCATCTGGTACAAGGCGGATTATACAGGTTATGAGGGACTATCCGAGTATGTGGTATCTCGTTTGTTAACTTATACGGATCTGAAGGATGAAGAGTATGTCCGATATGATATTGAAGAGATCCGCTATCGCAATCAGATTCTACTGGGGGCTAAGAGCCGGAATCTGTTGACGGACGACTGGCAGATTATCACACTGGAACGGCTCTTTCGGAATCAATATGGTGAGAGCCTGTATACAGCACTGTGGAACATTCGCGATGTGGCAGAACGTCTGCGGTTTCTGTGTGATCAGACGATTCGAATCACCGGAATTGAGTCCTTTGGTGTATACATGACGAAGTTATTGACTATCGATGCTTTCTTTAAGAATGAGGATCGTCATACTCACAATATTGCCATCCTGATGAACGGAACCGGAGAGTATAAGCTGTGTCCGATCTTCGACAATGGGGCAGCCCTGCTGGCAGACACAAAGATGGATTATCCGTTGGATGGGGATGTGTATGAACTTATGGAAGAAGTTCAGGCGAAGACAGTCAGCATGGATTTTGATGAGCAGTTGGATGCAGCAGAGGAGTTGTACGGTCAGCAGATGCATTTCCACTTTACCAGAAAGGATATTGACACGATTCTTGAGGGGGCATATCTGTATACTGAGGCAGAACGGGAACGGGTAAGAACCATACTATATTCTCAGATGAGAAAGTATGCGTACTTGTTTGCGTGAGAACAAACGATGAATAGGAGCAGGATGCGTATGGAGATCAAAGAATACAAGAAGAATACAGATGCCGCTTTGGATGCTGACTTTGCAGCGGCGGCACCATTCGGCAAGGTGAAGGTCGGGCAGCATGCCCTCTACTGGAAGGCTGTCCTTCGCTGGCGATATGCGCGGTTCGCGGAGATCCGCCGAATCTATCGCCGGGTGGAGGAAGTGCGTGGCAAGACCGGCTGCTGCTCGAATGACTTCAGTGTGCACAAGCTGGTGCTGACAGATAGAGATGGGAATAAGCAGGAGGTGTTGATCGGCGAGAGCCTCTACCGCCATGAGCCGGAGCGGCTGATGGAGTATCTGGCAGAGAAGCACCCGGAGATATCCTACGGGAAGGTGGACTAAGCGAGAAAGGGGCGCCGTGCGAAAGCATGGCGCCCCTCCCTTGTTTGGGTAAACAAGATATTGTTATTTATGGGAATAGGGTAGTCTTACAGGTCAGCCTTGGCAACCTTCTCGCGGGTGACGGTTCCGTCTGCTGCATAGGTTACCTTGTAGAGGTTCTCTGCATCGCAGGGAGCCAGATAGCCTTCATAGTCATGCTGCAGGAATACGAAGTCACGCTTACTGGTTACTTCGCCGAGCTTAAATTCAGGATAGAACTTCACCGCGTTGATCGGGTACTTGGCTGTGAACTTCTCTACCAGTTCGGGGATGCTCTCGGTGTGTTCAGGGCGCAGGATGATCTGGCCAACTACCTCGTGCTTGCCTTCTGCGGGGAATGCGGTAACTTCCCATTCGATGATGGGATCTGCGGGATCAACAGATTCCTCGATCTCGAAGAGGTAGATGCGCTTGCCGGTCTCGTCTACATAGGAGTCGGAAGCGCGGCCAAGGATGTTGTAGGTTCCATCGGGATGCTGTACGGCGATATCGCCGGTGCGGCCCCAGCGAACACCATCTTCATCGGTGAACCATCTGGCGGCAGTTGCCTCGGGATTGTCCAGATAGCGGTCGGCGCAGGCAGGGCTGGTGGCCAGCATATGGCCAAGCTGTCCCTGAGGCACGGGATCGCCATTATCATCAACCAGCTTCACGCGAACGAAGGGCTCCAGAGGAGCACCGGTCTCGTTGGTCTTGGTCTTCTCATCCAGGAAGTAGGTAACCAGAGTAACGCCGCCTTCCTCGGAAGCACCGCCGCCCAGAGAGAAGCGGACATTGCAGCCGTTGGCACGCAGCCAGTTGTCAATCTGCTGAACAGCACTCTTGGTTGCGGGTTCACCGCCGGAACCGGGACGGGTCACAGCAGCCAGGGCATCGGGTCCAAGTACGCCCTGCTTCACTGCATTGGTATAGAAGCTTGCAGCAGCAACGACATAGTTGCACTTGGATTCTGCCAGATCCTTCGCGAAGGCATCCTTGTTGTAGATGGGCTGAGGAACCAGCGTACGGCACTTGCACCAGGACATGTAGCCTACGGCACGCTCACCGGTCATATGGGTCATGGGGATGATCTGGAAGCAGCGCTCACCGACGCGCTCACCCAGGTCAAGGCCTGCATGCATCTCGATGTAAGCATTGACAGAGGCTTCCTTGTATACGACGCACTTGGGGTTGCCGGTAGTTCCGCTTGTGTAGGTATAGCTGATATCGCGGTCCTGATCTACGGGACCGCAGGGCAGTTCGATGGTGCTCTTGCGACCCATCTCGATCATATCCTGCATGCGGATGATCTCCAGACCGGGAACCTGAGACAGCATGCCGAGGCACTTCTGAATTACCATGGGATGGAAGATCTGTGCGAATGCTCCGGGAAGACGGGAGGGGTCTTCGTGGAAGTAGTTCTTCCTGTCTTCGGGAAGGTAGTCCTCCAGACTCATAACGACGATCTTCTTGATGCCGGAGCCGGGAATCTGCTGGATAAATGCGGGAATGTAGCCATCGCAGGTAACCAGAATATCGGACTTCTTGGCAATCGTGTAGGTCTTCAGGTCATGGCGCAGTTCGGGAAGGCTTACGTTGTTGGAGATAACACCATTCAGGTTATCGGCCAGCAGGCACATCATGTTCTCGATACTTACGGGCAGGCAGAGGGTAGCAACATCCCCCTTCTTCACACCGATCTCCAGGAAGCCTCTGGCGTAGGCATCGCGCAGAGCAGGCAGCTCGCCGAAGGTGATGGTAGTTCCGTAGTAGTCGAATGCTTCGCCATCCAGATTGTCCTGATTCCAGGACATGATGTTATCAAACAGGCCCATGTTGTAGATGGGAGTATTGTTGACAACGCGGTCAATCTTGGCCCATTCGGGCAGCTTACGAACGATATCCTTCGTATTGACGTTGGTTGCAGGTCTCATTCCTTAGTCCTCCATAAAATGTGATATCATCAGTCTCCAAGGCCTGACTTTCGTATCTTTGTATCAGGCTCCGTGAGACAAGAGTCAGGATCGTACAATAAAGATGTGTAAATCCATGCAACTCTTATGATACTTGATATCAGTTTCACGGTCGAAGGAAGGGCGTGGAATTCAGATGATGACAGAAAATAAATATGGAAGATAGTGAATGCATGAGAGAACAATTTGAATCAAGGTGACGATAGACAGTCTCCCCGAGTCCTGCAGGACCCGGGGAGACTGTCTATCTTAATCCATATTTCGAACGAGTTTACGCAATTTCAGGATACTGGAGGGGGATACGGAGATCTCATCCAGTCCCATATCAATGAACTTGGGAAGAAGTTCAGGGTCTCCTCCGAGTTCTCCGCAGATGCCGGCCCAGATTCCGTTGGCGTGAGCGGCTTCGATGATCATCTGAATCATACGAAGAATGGCAGGATGCTTAGGATCTGCGAAGATGCCAAGCTTACTATTCTGGCGATCAGCTGCCAAAGTATACTGTGTCAAATCATTGGTTCCGACAGAGAAGAAGTCAACTTCCTTTGCGAGCTCATCGGCCATGATCACGGCAGCAGGTGTCTCAACCATGATACCCTGAGACGGGATGCGGTACTTGATGCCGGCGGCATCCAGTTCTCTGGCAGCCTCTGCAAGAATCTCCTTTGCTTTGCGGATCTCCCAGACAGACGTGATCATGGGATACATGATCTCAATATTGCCATAGATGGAAGCTCTTAAGAGGGCTCGCAGCTGCGTCTTGAAGATCTCAGGCTGTGTCAGGCAGATGCGGATGGCTCGGTAGCCGAGGGCAGGATTCTCCTCCTCGTCCAGGTTGAAGTAATCCACCTTTTTATCCGCACCGATGTCAAGTGTACGAATGATGACGGGACGATCACCGAGAGTCTGCGCTACGTTCTTATAGGCAACAAATTGCTCTTCTTCCGTGGGGAAGGTATCTCTGCCAAGATAGAGAAACTCGGAACGGAAGAGACCGACACCGGTAGCATCGTTCTCCAGAACGTATCCGCAATCACCAACACCACCGATATTGGCGTAGATATTGATCTTCCTGCCACTCTTGGTGATATTCTCCTTGCCCTTCATGGTATTCAGAAGCTTTTTCTGTTCTTTCTCCAGATTGATCTGATTCATGGCCTTCAGACATTCTGCAGAGTTGGGATCATAGATAAAACTTCCGCTGTTGCCATCAACAATAGCAACCGTATCATTGGTCAGTTGATGAAGATCCAGATCTACGCTGATCAGCGCGGGGATATTCATCATGCGGGCCAGGATGGCAGTATGTGATTGAACGGAACCTCCGACAGTTACGAAAGCCAGAATCTTGGACTTGTCCATGGCGACGGTTTCACTGGGTGTCAGATCCATCGCTACAATGATCATAGGCTCATCGGAGTCTTCCGAGGAGGTGCTTTCTCCGGTTAATATCTTTACCAATCTGCCGGAGATATCCTTGATATCTGCAGAACGGGCACGGAAGTATTCATCATCCATAGATGCAAACATCTCGGCAAAGGTATTGCCGGTGGAGGCAACGGCATATTCTGCATTGACCATTTCTGTTCTGATCATATTGTAGATAGCGTCATTGAAGTCTTCATCTTCCATGAGCATCTGATGTACTTCGAAGATAGCGGCGCTGTCTTCGCCGACCTCTGCGCAGGCTTTCTCGTAGAGAATGGCGAGCTGTGCCTGTCCTTCGGCAATCGCAGTTTCTACACGCTTACATTCAGCATCCACATCCGTGATCTTTTGACAGGTAACTTCACCAATGTGTTTGTTCAGAACTTTAATCTTGCCCATAGCAGTTCCTCTGCTGGCAGATTTTCCTTCAAACTTAATCATATTTCTTCTCCGTAATTGGCTGACCGGGAATGGACAAAGTGTGCCATTCCCGGTGAATTGTTATTATAGGGAATTCGTTGATTACAATACGGAGCGATTACAGATTGGCAGTGAAGAAGGCCTTGATTGCCTCTGCGGTTGCTTCCTCTGTAGCACCGGTAACTTCTACGGTTACGGTCTCGCCCTGCTTTACTCCGAGTCCCATCAGAGCCATCAGAGCTTTCGCTTTGGCGGACTTTTCCCCCTTCTTGATGATGACTTCATCACTATACTTC
>R06__coassemble_390_pt1 | contig 16229 bp, 12 predicted proteins | sample R06__metabat2_high_PE_029 | metagenome-assembled genome bin R06 | reverse complement strand
AGCCTGGCGGACTTTGTGTGTTCTCAATTGCTTCCGGCTTGTGTGACAGAGAAGGATCGCGAGGTTATCTACTTTCTTGCGAATTCGCTGGATGAGCGGGGATATCTGGGGGAGGAACTTAGTCATATAGCGGCGAAGTTCCGCATCTCTGCGACAGAAGCGAACCGCTACCTCTATCTTCTGCAGTCGGCGGATCCTGCCGGTATCGGAGCAAGAAACCTGAGAGAGTGTCTTCTGCTCCAATTGGATCGGCTGCCGATGGATATGGTGATTGCCAGAAGAATCATTCTGGAGTGCCTGGAATTCCTGGGGGAGAACCGAATCGCGAAGATCGCCATTCGGCTGGGCATCTCCCTGGAGGAAGCGGAGGAGAACTGCCGGATCATTCGTCGTCTGAATCCCAAGCCCGGCAGCGGCTTCAGCGCAAGAGAGAATCTGCGATATCTGCAGCCGGATGTGACGGTGGTGCGCTTCCGGGATTACTATCAGGTGATGCTGAATGATACTTCCTATCCCAGGATTCATATCAGTTCTTACTATCGGGGACTTCTGGAGGATCCAGAGCTCTCTGCAGAAGCAGCATCTTATATCCGCAATCATCTGGAACAGGCCTGTTGGGTGCGTGATATGATCGAACTGCGAGGGGAACTTCTGGTGGCGGCAGCCAAGTTCCTTCTTCAGAGACAGGCGCTCTTCTTCGACCGCGGAACAGAGTATCGAAAGCAGGTCTCCGGCGAAGAGATGGCGGAGACACTGGGAATAACGATGGAGGAACTTCGTGCACTGTTTAAGGATAAGTATATGCAGTGCCATTGGGGAATCTATCCGCTGGGATACCTGCTTACGTCGGGAGATGGAATGCGGCAGGAGATTCATCTTCTGCCGGAAGATGATCCGGCTGAGCAGGCCAGAGAAGGAATCCGTCAGATCATTGCCGCAGAGGATAAGAGGCATCCGGTCAGCGATCAGAAGATTACAGATCAACTGCGCGAGATGGGAATCCAGATCTCCCGCAGGACTGTGGCGAAGTATCGGGCTCAGATGGGCATCCGGGAAGCGAGCGGTCGAAGAGAGTGGCCGGAGGATCGGGTTTAGTACAGAGAATGTCATCGTATTGTGACATTATGTAGGGAAAGCAGTCTTGCATTCGTGAATCGGAAATGTTATAATATCTTAAAATGCGTACATTGTGGAGTGCAGACTCCCGAGGCGTTCTTGCGTTCATGAATTCCTTGTCCTGACACTTAACCACAAAATACAGGAGATTATGGGTACGTAGGAGGTTTTTCGCATGTGTGAAGAAGCAAAAGTAGTAGTAGAAGAAGCAGAGACCATGGAGAGCCTTGGCGCTGAGCTGGAAGCATCTCTGGAGAAGGGACCCGTTGTTGAGGATCCTACCTGGGATAATTTCGCAGCTATGAAGGCAGCTAAGACTGTTTTCTCCGTTAAGGTAGACAGTGCAGTTAAGGCCGGCGTTGTTGCATTCGTTGACGAAGTTCGCGGATTCATCCCCGCTTCCAAGCTGTCCACCGGATATGTTGAGAATCTGGAAGAGTATAAGGGCCAGACTCTGGAAGTTGTTATCATCGAGGCTGACAAGGACAGCAAGAAGCTGGTTCTGTCTGCCAGAGAGGCTATGAAGATCCGTGCTAAGGAAGCAAAGGCTGCCGCTATGGAAGCTTGCCAGGTTGGCGATGTTTTCGAGGGTACCGTTGATTCCCTGATGGAGTACGGTGCATTCATCAATCTGGACAACGGTCTGTCCGGTCTGCTGCATGTTTCTCAGATCGCTTATAAGAGAGTTGAGAAGCCCGCAGATGTTCTCGAGAAGGGACAGAAGGTTCAGGTTAAGCTGATCGCAATCAAGGATGGCAAGCTGAGCCTGTCCATGAAGGCACTTCAGGAAGCACCTGAGAGAAAGCCCAGACCTGAGAGAGCAGAGCGCGCTCCCAGAGAAGACAAGGGACCGGCTAACTGGAAGGACAATGGCAAGGCTTCCACGAACCTGGGTGACCTGCTGAAGGGTATCAAGCTGTAAGATATTTTTATTGAAAAAAGGAGGTGTCGGAAGACACCTCCTTTTTTTGATGCACAAGCCCGGCAGGCGGCAGACGAGCTCGCTCGTTTGACATCTGCCGGGCGTAAGGACATGGAGCACAAAGTGCGGAATGTCCGCTTGCGGGTCGAGCAGGAGGGGAGAATCCCTTCCTGCTCGATGATAAGGCCTTCAAGCGCCTATCGTGCTTGCAACGCAAAGCTAGTCCTTTAGGGAACGAATAAAAATTTTAAGGTCAAGGGTATCTGGAGGCATATCGCGAGATATGCATTGTTTGCACAATACCGGATATGAGATGATACTGTAGAAAGTATTGACAACACATATATATATAATAATAGATGCGAAATAGTTTCTATAGCTGCATGGAAATAGTGCGAAAGCATCTATATAGGGCTATGATGCAAAACATGTCGTTGTTATAGTCATGTGCGGCATAGGGAGGAATTTATGAAGAAAGTGATGGTGACATTATTACTTGTCATAACTATGACGATCTCAACAATGGGGACGACATGTTATGCAGCTACAAAGGAGACAACTCTTTCTCGTGGTGTAAAATATTTGTGTTGGTCAAAGGACGTAATTACCTGGACTTATACCAGTTCAAAGATTTCCGCTGTAGACAAATACCAACAGAGAAGCGGTGTGTTGGTTAATTTAAGAGGAATCAGTAAAGAAAAAGCTCGTTCCACAAGTACAACGTATTCATATTTATGTAAACATACATTGTTGGCCGGTGCTGAGTTAAACGGAGTTACAATTGGATACTCTGTTGATATTGATGATCGATGCAAGATATCGACCAGTGGAACAGCAACATGGTACCTTAATGTATAAATAAAGTTGATTTTATGGCACATGACTATGACGATGGCGATATGAACGAGGTAATTGCAGATGATAGAATTTCATGATTTTAAGAAAAATTACGGAAAAACAGAAATTATCACTGATAGTGATTTCTGTATTCCAGATCAGTGTCTGACATTCATCATGGGACCAAATGGTATTGGAAAAACCACACTAATTAAGTGCTTAGGTGGGTTAGAATCTCATAGCGGCAGCATTCAGGTGGATGGACATATGATTGATGAGTCTGTACGGGCTGGAATGTATATTATTTGGGACCATTGTTCTTTCTATGATAATCTGTCGGGGTTAGATAATCTATTTATATTACAAGAAAATAGCAATCTGAAGAAGAGACAGCTTGTAGAATTGGCAAAGCCATACTTGACAAAAGAAATATTAAAGCAGAGGGTTAAAACGTTTTCTTATGGGCAAAGAAAACGTTTGTCATTGATTCTGCAGCACATATTAAATCCTGAGATTGTTATCATGGACGAGGTATCTAACGGGCTGGATTATAATACAATGAAACAATTGAAAAAGGAATTGATGAGGCAGCGAGAGAATTCTACGGTAATACTAACCGGACATCAATTTTCTTTTTATGAAGATATTATTGATAATGTTCTGGTAATTACAAAGGGGAAAAAAATTATAGATGTGACAGACGAATATAGAAGCGGCAAAGGTAATCTGGAAGAGTTGTACGAGAGGTATTATGGGAATGGAACAGAGGAAGAATAGCTTGCGATTAGAATGGAGATATTTGCTATGTTCTAAATTTATTATACTCATAGCAATGCTGGTCTTCATAATGAATGGTGTGCTTCTCTTCATTGACTATCAGTATGTCACAATGAATTATGAAGATTATATGTATACAAGAAATTATTACATTCAGAATAATCTTGATATGGATATTGACATGAATCAAGATACGTATTCTGTGGTTGTTGATGGAGACACCACAACAATAGAAAACCCACTTCTATATCATTATTCAGAGATGTCCAAAGCATTATATGTGATATCTCCAGTCTATGCGGTTGCTCATATTGAAGAACTGAGTATAGTTATATTTCCTGCTCTGTTTGCTATTATTGGTGTGTTTCTGGCCACTTATGATATTAAAAATAAAGTTTATAGGCATAAACTGCAGAGATTCGGAAGAAAACTATATGTACAGACAAAAATGGTGACGGGATTTTGTCTTGTGACGGCGGCTAATATCTTTAGCGTGATAACTGCCAGAATTATGAGTGCATTTTTGTACAGCTATGTATGTACTTATGTAACTATAGAAGATTTTGCACAATCTTCTCCGGAACGTCTGAGTTCGGATATGCAGAAAATTGTGATTATGTTGCTTATTTCTTACACATATTATTCGGTAGGGCTGTTTATCGGATCATTGACTGCAAATGCACTGGTTTCCTCAGTTGGTATTCTGGCTTTCCTGTATATGATGCCGATCATAAGTAAATATGAACTTATCAATTGTTGCAGAGCTATTATGAAAGAGTTCTTCGAATTTTTTGGGCTTATTGATATCAACGAATATAAGACCGTAAGTTTTGGGGTAGCTATGGGAATCATTATAATCTGGATTCTAATAACCAATCTGGCAGTCTTTGTTATAGTGCAGAAAAAATCCGGTGACCGGGCTTAATCAGAGGGCAAGGAACTCAACTTCCTTGCCCTTTTGATGCAAAAACATGTTTGCACTTATGGATAATTGTTTACTATATAAAATTAAGGAAGAATTAAGGAATTCTTATGATGAAAGCTTGCTTATATTTGATATACTATAATCGTCTAGATGTGGATATATGAAATCCAAATAGATAATTCGAGTTAGTAGAATAATATAATGGTGAATCTCAAGTATGAGGTTATTGTAGGGTAGAAGGAGGATCATATGAAGAAGATATTGGCAATGGCGGGCGTTCTGGCGATGACGATGAGTCTGGGACTGACCGGATGTGCTTCCGATGCGGCAGAGGGTGATGCAGTTGCCGTACAGTCGGTATCGATGCTTGCAGGTCTTGGGAACGTAGGCTTGCAGAATCGCTATGCGGGCGTCGTGGTTGCACAGGCCACACACTCGATCGAGAAGGATTCCGAGATGACGGTGAAGAAGTTGAAGGTGTCGGTAGGAGATGAGGTGAAGGCAGGACAGGTCCTGTTCACCTATGATACGGACGAGATTCAGATGTCGATCGATATGGCGAATCTCGAGATCGAGAAGCTGCAGAATACGATCGAGTCCACCAATCGACAGATCGAACAGCTGGAGAAGGATAAGGCGAAGGCGAAGTCTTCGGAACAGCTATCTTACAGCATTGAGATTCAGTCTCTGCAGGCAGATGTCAAGGAGAGTGAATATAATCTCAACACGAAGAAGGTAGAGCTGGAACGTCTGGAGAAGACGAAGAAGCATGCCAAGGTGAAGTCAGAGGTGGATGGTGTCGTTCAGTCCATCAATGAGAAGGAATCCTACGATGACTACGGCAATGAACTTGCCTATATCACCATTGTGGAGACCGGGAACTATCGTGTTAAGGGCGTGATCAACGAGACGAATGTTGGTGACATTGGTATGTTGGAGGGAAGTGCTGTGCTGATTCGCTCCCGCGTGGATTCAGAACAGGTATGGACCGGAACGATGGGAGAGGTAGATACCGAGAATCCGGAACAGAATACCAACTACTACTACGATGATGACAGCAGTGATTCCTCTTCTAAGTATCCCTTCTATGTGACTCTGGATGATTCCGAGGGGCTGATGATGGGACAGCATGTCTATATCGAGCTCAATCAGGGGCAGGAGGATGAGACGGAGGGAATCTGGCTTCCTTCCTATTATCTGGAAGATATCTCGGAGAGCAGTGCGGTTGCCTGGGCAGCGACCGACAAGGATAAGCTTGAGAAGAGAAATATCAAGATCGGTGAGTACAATGAAGAACTGGATACCTATCAGATCCTGGAGGGTCTGACCGCAGAGGACTACATTGCGATCCCCGATGAGACACTGAAGAATGGACTCTCGGTAGAACGCTACGATGATGAGTACTTTGCGGCCGATGATTTCTATGAGGACGGCGAAGAATACTACGAAGACGGCGAAGAGTACTACGAAGACGGCGAAGAATACTACGAAGACGGCGAAGAATACTACGAAGACGGCGAAGAGTACTACGAAGACGATGAGTATCCGGAAGATGGTGAGATAGATGTAGAAGCCGGCGCAGAGGCTGTGGAAGAGACGGAGGAGTGATCTATGATTCTGAAATTAGAGAACATCTTCAAGGACTATCCGCAGGGTAAGCTGACGGTTCATGTCCTGAAGGATATCTCCCTGGAAGTGGAGGAGGGAGACTATATTGCCATTATGGGTCCTTCCGGTTCCGGCAAGACGACCCTGATGAATCTGATCGGGTGTCTCGACGTGCCAACGTCGGGAACCTATCTCCTGGAAGGCAAGGATATCTCTGAGCAGAGCGACAATCAGATGGCGGAGATCCGCAATCAGTATATCGGCTTCGTCTTCCAGCAGTTCAATCTGCTGCCGAAGCTTACCGCACAGGATAATGTGGCGCTGCCGCTTCTCTATGCCGGGGTGAAGAAGAAGGAACGTCGGGCAAGGGCAGCGGAGGCTCTTGAGAAGGTTGGCCTGGGGGATCGTATGGAGTTCCACTCCAATCAGCTCTCCGGTGGTCAGTGCCAGAGAGTTGCTATCGCGAGAGCAATGGTGACAGAACCGAAGATCCTGCTTGCCGATGAGCCGACAGGCGCATTAGATACGAAGTCCGGAGAGCAGGTGATGGAACTCTTCCGTCAGCTGAATGAAGAGGGTGTGACGATCATCATGATCACACATGAGAGAGAGATCGCACTGTGTGCGAAGAAGATCTATCATATTCGAGACGGCGAACTGTCCGGTCCCGAGGTTCGGGAGGTGGAAGAGGCATGAAGAAGTATAAGAACAAGATCATAGCAGCAATAGTGGCGATCGCGCTGGTTGCCGGATTGGCCGGGGGCGGCGTCTACTGGAAGTCACATGCTGCGAAGAAGGAAGTGAATGTATACTCTGTGTCAGAGCTTTCCACCACCTACTGGGGTGATGAGAATACCTCCTATGGCCCTGTTGATGCAGACCGGACACAGTCGGTATTCCTGTCGGATACACAGACGGTGAAGGATGTTCTGGTCAGCGAGGGCGATGAGGTTAAGAAGGGTGACGTTCTGATGACCTACGATACCACGCTCTCTGAGGTGGAGGTCGCTAAGAAGGACCTGGAGATCCAGCAGATGGAGCTTGATCTGCAGAAGGCCAAGGAGAATCTGGCGAAGATCTATACCTATAAGCCGGGCGTATCGGTCCCGGAGAAGAATCAGATCGATGACGACGATGATCTCTTCGATTCCCTGATGGGAAGTGGAACGGATCCATCGGCAGTTCTCGCAATCTCCGGTTGGACGACCGCCGGATCTGCCCTGTTGTCTGCGGTGCTTCCCATGGTGATGGGGTCTGCTTCGGCGGAAGAGTCATCTACGGAAGTGAAGGAGGAATCCTCTGTGGTGTCATCTTCTGCAGAGGAGTCCACGACAGAGAAGTCTCAGGCAGAGGAGTCTTCCTCAGAGAAATCTTCCACGGAAGAAGCTACGACGGAGAAAACTTCTTCGGAGGAGTCCACGACAGAGAAGTCCGGGACAGAGGAATCCACGACGGAGAAGTCCGGGGAAGAGAGCAGTTCCGAGGTGAAGGAGTCCACATCGGCAGCAGATGAGTCGAGCAGTGAGACTGAGAGCAGCGCAGCCGAGGAGACCAAGGGACCGGAACTTCAGGGCGGACGCGGTACGGAGAAGAAGCCTTACCTCTACTACTGGACGGAGAATAAGACCTTCGACCAGGGAATGATGGAATATCTTGCGAACGGAAGAAAGAATGCCTATGTGAAGATTCAGCTGGATCCTTCGAAGCAGACAGAGGATGAGGGCGAGACTTCCTGGACGATGCTGATCCACCGCAGCAAGGATACCTTTACTTTTGAGATGATCGCTCTGTGCGTGAATGATATGGAGATCGAGCTTGCTCCGGAGGAGACCGAGGAGGAATCCACGGAAGATAACGGCGGCGGCTATGACGATCCTTATTATTGGGGCGGCGGCGGAGATTCCGGTCTGACATATACGGCCTCGGAGATTGCAGAGCTTCTGCAGGATTATACCGAGAAGGTGAGAGATCTGGATCTGGAGATCCGAACGGCGAAGGTCGAGTATGAGAAGTTGAAGAAGGAGCTCGACAACAGTTCGATCGTCAGTGAGATCGATGGCGTAGTGCGCACCTTAAGAGATCAGGATGAGGCGAAGATCAACGGAGAAGCCGTCATCGATATCTCCGGCGGCGGAGGTTACTATGTAACAGGGCAGATTGGAGAACTGGATCTGGATACGATTCAGATTGGACAGACGATCTCCGTCATGTCCTGGGATACCTATATGAGTTATGACGGAACCATCACTGAGATTTCAGATTATCCATTGGAAGAGAATTATTATTGGTCCGGTTCCGGCAACAGCAATGTCTCTTACTATCAGTTCACGGCATTTATCGATGAGGATGCTGAGCTGCAGGATGGAGAGTACGTGGAGATCAGCTTCACTGCCTCTGAGGGAGAGAATAATCACTTCTATCTGATGAGCTCCATGATCCGCGATGAGGGCGGCAGCAGCTATGTCTATGTAGAAAACGAGGCGGGTACCATCGAGAAGCGGACGATCATCACCGGTAAGACTCTGTGGGGATACTATACGGAGATTCGAAGCGGGTTGACGATGGAGGAATATGTGGCCTTCCCTTACGGCAGCGATCTGAAGGAAGGAGCTCCCGCGGTGGAGTCTTCGACAGATGCTTTGTACAACTATTGATAAGGAGGAATTGTCATGTTAGAGAATATTGCCCTGGCCTTTCAGGGAATATGGAGTCATAAGATGCGTTCCTGCCTGACAATGTTGGGCATCATCATCGGTATTGCCTCCATCATATCGATCGTATCTACGATCAAGGGGACCAATGAGCAGATCAAGCAGAACCTGATCGGCTCCGGCAACAATGCTGTCACGATCCGTCTGAAGCAGAATGATGAGTATCTGGACTTTAGCTGGAATTCAATTCCGGACGGCGTACAGCCGCTGGATGAGGATGTTCGTCAGGAGATCCTGGACCTCGATGAAGTAGAGAATGTGTCTTTCTATAATAGCCGCAGCTACATGGAGAATTGTTTCTATAAGAACGTGTCCTTTGAGGGATCGCTGCTGGGCGTGGACAATTACTACTTCGATGTATATGGTTACTATATTCAGTGGGGGCGCAGCTTCACGGAAGCGGACTTCACGGACTATCGCAAGGTGTGTATCATCGACCGTGAGGCGATGAAGTCACTGTTTGAGAGCGATGAGAATCCGATTGGGAAGACGATTGAGATATCCGGAGAACCCTTCACGGTTATCGGTGTTCTCGATCAGGCGTCCAGCTTTGAGCCGGTGATCAATAGCATGGAAGACTATGAGACCTATATGTCTTCAACTAGTGGTCAGATCTTCGTACCTATTACGGATTGGCAGATCGTTAAGAAGTTCGATGAACCGCAGAATGTCGTACTGCAGGCGAAGGATACGGACTCCATGACATCGGCAGGCAATAAGGCAGAGAAGATTCTGAATGAGGCGATTAACGTAACGGAGAGCTCGAATATCTCCTATAAGAGTGAGAATCTGCTGGAACAGGCGAAGCAGCTGCAGGATCTGTCGGCATCGACGAATCAGCAGCTGATCTGGATTGCAAGTATGTCGCTGCTGGTCGGTGGTATCGGCGTCATGAATATCATGCTGGTGTCTGTCACGGAGAGAACGCGGGAGATCGGTCTGAAGAAGGCTATCGGCGCGAAGAAGCGCAAGATCCTGGGACAGTTCCTGACGGAGGCGGCTGTACTGACCAGCCTGGGCGGTGTGATCGGTGTGGGAGCCGGTATCGTTCTGGCACAGGTGATCTCGCGGCTGACATCTACGCCGACAGCAATCAGTATCCCCGCAACTTTGATTGCGGTAGGATTCTCCATGCTGATCGGTATCATCTTCGGATTATTCCCGGCTGTGAAGGCAGCCAATCTGAATCCGATCGAGGCCTTGCGCCACGAGTAGGAACATAAGACACGAACCGGCGGCTTCACCCGCCGGTTCCTTTTTTTATGAAAACAGTGAGCCATGGAGCCGGATTTTGGGCGCAGCAAAGCAGCGCACGAAAATCCGGATCTATGGCGAGCGTCCAAAAATGAGTATGAAGCGGGGCGGGGGCCCCGTGGAATACGAATTTTTGGAGCACAGTGGGAGCGAAGCGGAACTGTGCGTGTTTTCATACCGCGTGGAGCTAGAGGCAAGGCCTCCGGCATGCAGGCTTTTTTCTAAGGAAGAATCTTGACCGAAAGCGATTCTTGTGATACACGTTAGTATGGGTTTCGCATAAGAGACCTATGGAAAGGAAGCGATTCTCATGAACATGGATAAGTCCGGTCAGGGGGACTGTCATATTCATATGATCATGGACGGCATCTACTTCCGCGATGCGATCGATGCGCATCGGGATGCGGTGCAGATGGACTGGGTCCGGAAGGTACTGGCAGAGTATCAGCGCCGCGGTGTGACTTATCTTCGGGATGGAGGAGATACCCATGAGGTATGTCTTGCGGCATCGAAGATTGCAGAAGAATACGGAATCGAGTACCGGATGCCGGTCTTCGCCATTCATCGAGCCGGACGATACGGGAAAATCGTAGGGTTCCCTTACCAGGATCTGCGGGAATTCCGTCAGATGGTGCAGGATGCGAAGACGCGCGGTGCGGACTTCATCAAGATCATGGTGTCCGGCATTCTGGACTTCCATGAGGTGGGGAAGATGAGCTGTCCGCCGCTTCCGCCGGAGGAGATCCGGGAACTCGTGAATATCGTTCACGGAGAAGAGATGGCGGTCATGCTTCATATCAATGAGAAGGAGCCGATCCTTGCGGCCATCGAGGCAGGAGCTGAGAGCCTGGAGCATGGTTTCTATATGGATGGGGAGTGCCTGCAGGCACTGGCGGAGCATCCGGAGAGTATGTGGATCCCTTCCATTGCACCGGTGGGCAATCAGATCGGAAGCGGAAGATTCCCGAACGAGGTGCTCTCGGCGATCGTGCAAAGGCAGCAGGAGAATATACGAAGCCTCGTGCAGATGGGCGGCCGTGTGGCTCTGGGAAGCGATGCAGGGGCTTATCATGTTTATCATGGGCAAGCAATCGCAGACGAGAGAACTTATATTCTGGAGGCGCTTGAGGGCGTTCAAAGCGGGGCTGAGACGGATGCGATGCTGCAGGAGAGCCAGAACTGGGTGCGTGGGCATTTCCGGAGAAGATAGTGAAGAAAGTGAGATATCAGAAAAGGAGACAAGAGTATGTTTCAGAATGAGCATAAAGTCATCGGTATTATCGGTGCGATGGATGCAGAGGTGGATCTGATCAAGGAGCGTGTAGGCAGTGCTTCGGTGCTGACGATCAGCGGGATCGATTTCGTGTATGGCGAGTGGAATGGTCTGAATATCGTGGTGGCACGCTGCGGGATCGGCAAGGTGTTCGCTGCCATCTGTGCACAGACGATGATCCTGACCTTTCACCCGGATGTGGTGATCAATGTCGGCGTCGGCGGTTCGCTGACGAGGGATCTGGACATCGGTGATATTGCAATCGCAGAGTCTGCGGTGCAGCATGATATGGATACTTCCCCCTTGGGAGATCCGGTGGGACTGATCTCCGGCATCAATATCGTATATCTGCCCTGCACGAAGAGCGTGGTGGACGAGATTGCCGCCTGCGCAGAGGAACTGGACATCAACTATCGCAAGGGCGTGGTGACTTCCGGTGACTGCTTCGTCAACAGTACGGAGAAGAAGCGCTTCCTGACAGAGACCTTCGGCGGAATCGTCTGCGAGATGGAAGGAGCAAGCATCGTTCATGTATGCTATGTGAATCAGGTGCCCTGCTGCGTGATTCGCGCGATCTCGGACAATGGTGATGAGAACTCTCACAATGACTATCAGGTATCCCTGGCGAAGGCCAGCGCGAATGCAATCCGTCTGCTGAGCGATTACCTGGATCACTGCGCAGCGCAGGCAGCGGAGTGATCGATCTGTAAGGAGGTAGAATGATGGAAGAAATCAAGAGAATTACCAGTTTCTCCGTGGACCACGATGTGATGGTGCCCGGATTCTATATCTCCCGTATTGATGGGGATGTGGTTACCTATGATCTGCGGACCCGCAAGCCGAATGCCGGCGATTACATGGACAATATCACCATGCACAGCGTGGAGCATATGTTCGCAACTTATGCAAGAAATTCCGAATACAGTGATGACATCGTATACTTCGGTCCTATGGGCTGTCAGACAGGTTTCTATCTGCTGGTTCGCCGTCAGGATCCGGAAGTGGTCTTCGAGCTTACGAAGCGGATCGTGGATAAGATCCTTGCCTATGAGGGACCGGTCTTCGGCGCTGTGCAGAAGGAATGCGGCAACTATCGCAACCTGTCGCTGGAATCTGCCAAGGTAGAGATGCGGAAGTATAAGGAGGTTCTGGCCAAGGGACATCTGGAAGGCTTCGCATATCCGGTGTAAGTCTGTGTTATTTATTTAACAAATATGTACCATGAAGGGAAACAATCATAAAATGAATGACTTAATCCACCATTTAATATATATTACGACTGAGTCGGACACTTGTGATTGTTTTTCTTTATCAAAATCGATGAAAAAGTTTCGAAAAATGGTTGATTTCTTAATTTTTGTATATTATAATCATTCAAGAAATATTCATTGAAGACATTCCATATTGTTTTTAAAATAAAAATCTTATGTTATTTTTATAACATAAAAACTATGGGAATGGATTGACGATGATTGGAATATGACAAAGTGAGGGATCTATCATGACATTGAAACAGTTGGAATACTTCCTGGCGATTGCAGAGGCCGGTCATATTACGGCCGCAGCGAAGAACCTGAACATCTCTCAGCCGCCGCTGAGCCTGCAGCTGAAGGCACTGGAGGATGAGCTGGGCGTACAGCTTTTCGAGAGAGATAAGAGAAATCTGACCATTACCCACGAAGGACTGATCCTGAAGGAGAGAGCAATGGAGATCCTGGATCTGGTGAACCAGACGGTCCGTGATCTGCAGAACATGGGTACTGATGCACAGGGCACGATTCGAATCGGTACGATTGCATCTGCCTGCAATTATCTTCTTCCCAGCCAGATCGTCCGCTTCCGTACGGAGCATCCGAATGTGGACTTTCAGGTATTCGAGGGCAACAGCCTGACGGTTACCGAGATGATGGAGAATGGCGAGGTGGATCTGGGTATCATCCGTGAACCCTTCAACACCAACACTTACAATAGTGTTCTTCTGAAGGACAGCAATCTGGGCGGCGAGGATGCAGATGCGTTCGTAGCCGTTGCACAGCCCAGCTTCTTCGGCGGAATTGAGGCAGATACGATCGCTCTGTCTGAGCTGAAGAACAAGCCCCTGATCATTCATCGTCGTTATAAGGATATGATCACCAACTATTGCCGCCAGAAGGGCTTCTCCCCCAATATTATCTGCCAGAATGGTGAGCTTGCTTCCTCTCTGAGCTGGGCCGAGGCGGGGATCGGTATCGCGCTGGTTGCCAACAGTGCTACCGTACAGACCTACAGCGACCGTGTGCAGATCAAGACGATCACCAATCCTACGATCGCATCTCAGGCTTACATTGTATGGGACAAGAGCCACAATATCTCGAATCTGGCGAAGCAGTTCATCGAACTGTTCAATACTCCCGAGTAATTATGAATATCAAAGTGAAAGTAAGGCGGACTCATCTGAGTTCGCCTTATATAATTACACTTAGGTTCAAGTAACACCGATAAATGAATCAAACAAGTAAAAATATTGCAAAAACAATCTTTTTAATGATAAAGATTATCAACAAAGGAAGTTAGTTCACCCATCATATTTATATGGCAGTATAATATGAACAACAAAGTAATTCGTAGTTGCGATTGTCGTACAAAGCAGGCTTTCCATATATGCTGTGGACTTCGCAGAATGGAGGTTAATATGAAGATTTCTTTTAACAAGGGTAAGTGCGGACTGTTCGCAGCAGGTGTTCTCTTTGGTACAGCAGGTCTGAAGATCCTGGGAAGCAGGGATGCGAAGAATGTCTATGCAAATGCAACGGCAGCAGTTCTTCGCGCGAAGGATTGCGTGATGGATACGGCAACCAATCTGCAGGAGAATGCAGAGGATATTCTGGCTGAGGCAATCATCATCAACGAGGAGCGCGAGGCTGAGGAAGCCTGGATGGATGAGTTCATGGCGGAAGAAGAGGAAGCAGCCGAAGAAGACGAAGCGGAAGAGAATGGCGCGGAGTAATTGATCCGAGAACGGATATGGAGCCCATAGAAGTGATGGATTCACCTGCAGAGCAATCTGCAGGTGAATTGTGTCTTGTGAGATAATTGGGCATCAAACTAAAGTTAGCGGCAGGAAGCTCCGCAAGTTGGAGTCTTGTCGGATAGGAGTTGATGATATGCGATTTCAGATTAAGAGCGAGACGCTTGGAAGAATACGAATCCATTTCAATCAGAAGAAATTGAGCTTCGAGGAGGCGGACCGCCTGGAGTACTTCGTCGGTACCTTGGCGAGGGTCTCCAAGGTGAAGATCTATGAGAGAACCGCCGATGCAGTGATCCTCTATACAGGAGATCGCCGGGAGATCCTGCGGGCGATCCGTTCCTATGAATATGATGCAGTGGAGGTTCCTGCGGAGGTTCTGGAGAACTCCGGCAGAGAGCTGAACAGCCGGTATCAGGAGAAGATGGTAGTGCGGACGCTGGTTCACTATGGGAAGCGCCTGGTACTTCCTCTTCCGGTGCGTACGGTTCTCACGGCAGTGCAGGCGATTCCCTATATCAAGCGAGGGCTGCAGACGCTGCTTCAGGGGAAGCTTGAGGTGCCGGTTCTGGATGGCCTGGCAATCGGGGTATCGGTAGCCCGCGGAGACATCAATACAGCCTCTTCCGTCATGTTCCTGCTTGGCATCGGTGAGCTTCTGGAAGAGTGGACCCATAAGAAGTCCGTGGGAGATCTGGCCAGATCCATGTCGCTGAATGTCAGTTCCGTATGGATGGTATGTGATGGCCAGGAGGTTCTGGTTCCTGTATCGCAGATCCATGCTGGGGATACGATCGTGGTTCATATGGGCAATGTGATCCCCTTCGACGGTACCGTTGTCCGCGGAGAGGGTATGGTCAATCAGGCAAGCCTGACCGGAGAATCTCAGCCCGTGAGAAAGGCAGAGGGGCTGACCTGCTATGCAGGTACGGTTCTGGAGGAAGGCGAGCTTACTATACTCGTGACGCAGACGAACGGCTCCAGCAAGTATGAGCAGATCGTGACGATGATCGAGGAGTCGGAGAAGCTGAAGTCAAGTCTGGAGAGCAAGGCAGAGCATCTGGCGGATAGCCTGGTACCCTATACGCTTGGCGGTACGGCTCTGGTCTATCTGCTGACGAGGAATGTGACGAAGACCCTTGCGGTACTGATGGTGGACTTCTCCTGTGCGCTGAAGCTTGCGATGCCGATCTCTGTACTCTCTGCGATTCGGGAAGCCAGCGAGCATCAAGTGACAGTCAAGGGCGGTAAGTTCCTGGAAGCGATTGCGGAAGCGGATACGATCGTCTTCGACAAGACCGGGACACTGACGAAGGCGAAGCCTACAGTGGCGAAGGTGGTTCCCTTCGGCGGCAAGGATGCAGGAGAGATGCTGCGGATGGCTGCCTGCATGGAGGAGCACTTCCCTCACTCCATGGCGAAGGCTGTGGTGGAAGCTGCCCGGGAGCAGCATCTGGAGCATGAGGAGATGCACTCGAAGGTAGAGTACATCGTGGCTCATGGAATCGCTACCACAGTGGATGAGAAGCGAACCTGCATCGGAAGCTATCACTTCATCTTCGAAGATGAGAAGTGTCATGTGCCGTCCGGTGAGGAGGAGAAGTTCGCAGCACTTCCCGGTGAGTACTCTCACCTCTATCTTGCGGTGGAAGATGAGCTGGTGGCGGTAATCTGTATCGAGGACCCGCTGCGAGCAGAAGCGAAGGAAGTCCTTCGTGAGCTGAAGGAAGCGGGCATCAGCAAGCTTGTGATGATGACCGGAGACAGCGAGCGGACGGCAGCGAGCATAGCAGCCAGGG
>R06__coassemble_291_pt1 | contig 19090 bp, 16 predicted proteins | sample R06__metabat2_high_PE_029 | metagenome-assembled genome bin R06 | reverse complement strand
GAGCGGGACAACTGCGATCATAGAGATGTCCGGTACTGCCGGAATCACGCTGGTGGAATCCTCCGAGAGCAATCCCCTCTATACGACAACTTACGGTGTTGGAGAGGTGATTGCCGATGCCATCGGTAAGGGCTGCCGCAGGTTCCTGGTTGGAATCGGAGGCAGTGCAACAAATGACGGCGGCATCGGTATGCTGCAGGCTCTGGGGTTCGATCTGCTGGACATCGAGGGGAAGCAGGTTCCCTTTGGCGCGCGAGGTCTGGAAGTGCTGACCGGAATCGGGACAGAGCATGTACTGCCCGAGCTTGCCTGCTGTGAGTTCCGCATCGCCTGTGATGTCAGCAATCCTCTCTATGGGGAGCAGGGATGCAGCGCTGTCTATGGTCCTCAGAAGGGGGCAACTCCGGAGATGATCCGGCAGATGGATGCCTGGCTGTCAGCATATGCAAAGCTTGCAGAGGCGGCAGGCATGGGTGAGCATGCGGACCTTGCCGGCGCAGGAGCTGCCGGTGGGATGGGTTTCGCGTTCCATACCTTCCTTGGCGGTCGTCTGGAGCCCGGTGTGCAGATCATCCTGAATGAGACCCATCTGGAAGATTATATCCGGGAAGCTGATATCGTGGTGACCGGGGAAGGCCGGTTGGACAGCCAGACGGTCATGGGCAAGGCACCGATCGGAGTGGCAGAGCTTGCGAAAGGGCAAGGGAAGAAGGTCATAGCATTTGCAGGATCGGTGACGAAGGATGCTGTGGTATGCAATGCGGCCGGAATCGATGCCTTCTTCCCCATTCTTCGAAGGATCTCGACACTCGAGGAAGCGATGGATACAGAGTGTGCATACGCCAATCTGGCGGATACGGCGGAGCAGGTATTCCGGTGTATCTCGATGATGGAAGCAGCAAGGCGGTGAACGCAAAACAGACATACAAAACATATCAGAACCGGCCGCATATCCTTAGAGCGGATAGGCAGTCGGAAGTCCCCATTATATTAATGAAAGGAGAGGGAGATGGACCGAGAAGAGATCAGCCGGGAATCGTCTTCCCTTTTCTTGCTTCCCTCGGTGTCATTCCATAGGCCTTCCTATAGCACTGGGCGAAATAACCCGAACCAGAGAAGCCGCTGAGCAGTGCGATCTCCGTGATGGAGAGGTCGCGCCTCTCCTTCAGCATATGCTGGGCGATCTCCAGACGATAACTGTTCAGGAAGTCGATCGGACTTGTACCCAGGTAGTGTCGGAAGATCTCACAGCAGGTGCTTCGGCATACGCTGCCTGCTGCAGCAATGTCCTTCAGGGTGAGCGGTTCTGCATAGTGTTGGTGGATAAAAGTCAGCATCTCACGACAGTCATTCAATCCTGCATCCGGCTTCCGTCCGGGCTCCTCCTTCAGGAGATCATAATATTCCGTGAATGCCAGCCAGAATTCCACCGTACGGTGGATCAGCCGTAATTCATATCCACTTTGGCGGTCTGTCTTCTCCCCGACGATATCCTGCATGAATTCTGTAATCGTACGGTGAAACGGCGTGCCGGAATCATAGACGAAGTACTCGAAAGCGGTATCCCGCAGGGCAGGCGCTACGGTTCGGTCCCAGATCTTCCCCGCAGGCGCTAACAGCGCCGGATGAATCAGAAAGCAGACAAAGGTGCAATCCCGGCCATCCACATGTGTGGAGTGATTAATCTGGCGGGAATTGATAATCGTGCAGGAATTCGCCGTCAACCGCAGTACCTTGCCGTTCACATGATAGTCCAGCATCCCATCCAGGATGTACATGAACTCAATCTCCTCATGCCAGTGAGGATATGAACGCATCCCCTCATACTCTGAGAGCTTGTGGGTCTGAAGGTACAGGCGGATCCCCGACTCATCATAGTCCACAACCTCCGATCGGTCCGTCAGGACCTTCACATGAATCTTCTCACGATTGCAGGCCGCGCCATCTTTGCGGTCTTTTATTATGGACGATTTCAACATTATCCTCCTACAATTTTGACAGTATTACGAATTATTTCATACTATCATAACAATATCAGAGAAGAAAAGCAACCGCATCCGCAGTAACTGCTGCATGCGGATATCATGAGCAGGAGGTTCCTATGGGTAAGAAAACCATGACATCCAGAGAACGCGTTCTCGCAGCTATCAATCATCAGACACCGGACAGAGTGCCCGTCGATCTGGGCGGAACTGAGGTTACTACCTTCAGTGTCAGAGCCTATCAGAACCTTCGCGACTACCTTGGGCTGCCCAAGGAGCCCTGTGAACTGACCCAGCTCTTCATGTATGTAGCCAAGGTTGATCCTACCGTTCGTCAAATGCTCGGCATCGACACTGCTGCACTCGTATATCCGGTGGATACGAACAATGTTCGCACCAACAAGCTGAAGCGTTTCGTGGCCAATGACGGTGGAGAGGCATGGATTGGAGAAGGCAACGCATGGGATCGCCTTGAGGACGGCTCCATCGTGATGTATCCATGTGGCAACCGCAATGTCCCGGCGAGCACGAAGATGCCGAAGGATGGGCATTTCTTCGATAATATTATGGAGAGACTTCCGGAATGGGATGAGGACGATGATAATGCGAGAGAACACTGGAAAGATGACTTCCGCCTGATCCCGGACGATGTAGCAAGAGAGCTGGAAGAGGAGTCGATTCACCTGTTCCGAGATACCGAGTGTGCTGTTATCGGACAGTTCCCGGACTTCTTCCTCGGCGATGCCGGCACGATCCCGGGCTTCTTCGTTGAGAATCCGCCTAAGGGTCCCCGCCGTATGGACGACTGGCTGGCGTGCAACCTCTCGAATCCGGAGTATATCAAGGAAGTTCACGAGATGCAGACAGAGATTGCTCTGAAGAATCTGGAGACTTACCGCGAGGCTGTTGGCGACCGCATCCAGATCATCCGTATCAGTACCGCTGACTATGGCACTCAGATTGGTCCCATGATCTCCCCCGACACCTTCCGTGAACTCTATAAGCCTTACTATAAGAAAATCAACGACTGGGTTCACAAGAACACGAACTGGAAGACCATGTATCATTGCTGCGGCAATGTGACCTACTTCCTTGACGACTACATTGACATGGGCTGCGAGATCCTCAATCCGGTGCAGATTTCTGCCCGCGGTATGGATCCTGTGATGCTGAAGGAACGCTGGGGAGACAAGATCACTTTCTGGGGCGCCGGTGCCGACTCTCAGGGTGTACTTTCCTTCGGAACTCCCGATGACGTCCGTGCACAGGTACGTGAGCGCCTGGAGATCTTCAGTCCCGGCGGCGGCTATGTCTTCAATCCTGTTCACAACATCATGGCCAACACCAGCATGGATAACTTCATGGCAATGATGGACGAAGTAAAGCGATTCAACGACATGTATTAAGACTAACATTTCAGGAATGTCCAACAGGGACTCATAGAAGAGCCGGTCGAGTTCTTCTATGAGTCCCTGTACTGATTCATACAGCAGTTGATCCCCAGGAGAACGCGGTCCTCGAAGGAGTCCCACTTGAGTCCGGTCAGGATCTCGATACGGTTCAGGCGGAAGAGCAGAGAGGTTCTGTGGATGAAGAGTTCCTCTGCTGATAGGTATCGGTGATCGCCAGATACTTCAGATTCTTATCGATCAGAATCAGTCAAAGCTTCAGTTCCTTCTCCGCATATATAAGGAGTCTGTGGATATCCTGCTCCTTCTCAGCAATATCCCGCATGGCATTCGTCAAGAACATGGTTCGTATCTCAAGCATCGTGAATGAATACCGCTACAATTACAGCTTCAAGAAGTAAGGAAAATGCCCTGCCGGGATGTGATCACACCTCGGCAGGGTTATTTGCTATAACGAAACGTCCCTGAGCCGGCCGATTATTCTGCCTTCGGTCCGGGGATACCGCCTTCCATCGTGAAGCTCCAGGGCTTCTGCTGGAAGCTGAGGGTCACACCACCATTGACATCGATGGTTTCGCCGACCATGAAGTTGGACATGTCCGTGCACATGGCGAATACGGCCAGAGCTACTTCATCCGGATTCATGGCAACGGGAGTCTCAGCACCGGCGCCCTGCATCTCTGCGGCGAGTGCCATGCTGTAGTTGGCAAATGCTCTGTTGTTGTTGGACAGTGCGCCTTCGGAGAGCATTCCGCCGGGGGCTACACAGTTGACGCTGATGCCGTACTGGCGAAGTTCCTTGGCGACACCCATGGTCATGCTGGAAATAGCGCCCTTGGCTGCATTGTAGTGGGTCATCATACCAATCTTCGCCGTGTCAGAGCCGTGTCTTGCAGCAGAGGAGATGAAGACGATCTTGCCCTTTACCTGGTTGCGGATCATAGAACGGGCAGCAGCCTGTCCCATGAAGTATTCGCCCTTCAGATCGATGCTCATTACATGATCGAATTCTTCTTCGGGCATATCTACATAAGAGAACATGCTCCAGGTAGCTGCGTTGGCTACCAGAATATCTACCTTACCGTAAGTTTTCTCTGCGTACTCTACCACAGCATAGCAATCGCTTACGATGCTGACATCTGTCTTGAACCAGCTGACCTCACGTCCGCGTCCGCGGAATTCGGCTTCGGCCTTCTTACCCTTCGCTTCGTTGCGGGAAGCGATGACAACCTTAGCACCGGCCTCGCTGAGACGGTTAACCACATTGTAGCCCAGACCGGAAGCACCACCGGTCACGATAGCAACCTTATCCTGCAGATTGGTGAAGACCTCTGTCAGACTCTTCGCCTGCATCACGTTGCCGAGGGTTAAGTTAGCGATCATCTCCGGAGTCAAAGCACCGGACTGTTCTTTCTCATTGCTCATAAAATTCTCCTTATTGACGGTTTTCTACTTAATTCTAAGTATTTTTAACGGTTCTTTTTGGCCTTATAATAGATCATATCTATCTTCTCGCGGGACTCAGACTTATGTGAATACCCGGGATGATATCAGGTGAAAGGAGACGAATCGATGCCGGATATTACATTTGCCTTCCCCAAAATCAGGAATACCGATCCATCCTGCTATATTGATGCCTATCATCTGGTGCTGGAATGCAGCAAGGCTCGCAGTCCCCGAAGCTTTGCAACACGTCTTCTGGATCTCCTGAATAAGATGTGTCCGTATGACAGAGCATTTGTATTCTTCCTGGATGTGAATGGGAAGCTGTCCGGCAAGTATGTAATCAATATCCCGGATGTATGGACGGAGGAATATCTGAATTATTATCTTGCGGAGGATCGCTGCCCGAGAGAATTCTCTATCATCCGGTCACAGAATCCATTCCGAGATAACAACGTGAATGTTATACGCTGGGCGGATGTACCGGAGGATGAATTCATATCTGATTACATCAAAGCGCAGCATCTGTCCTATTCGATGGGTTTTAACTGCCGGGATATGAATGATAGTACTCGTGTTGTCTTCGCACTGGACCGGGTAGAGAATAAGCCTTTCTCGGAGATCGAGATTCAGAGAATGCAGTTGGCCGTACCGATCCTGGATAATATGTACCGCAACTTCTTCTATCAGGGAATGGACTCCGGCTCAGATTCTCAGAATTCTGCCTGGACGGACTATCATTTCACCAAGCGGGAAACGGAGATCGTCAACCTGCTATGTCAGGGAATGAGCATTTCCAATATCAGCGATACACTCTTTATTGCGAAGACGACGGCATATAAGCATATTGCACATATCTATGAGAAGGTGGGGGTGTCCAGCCAGAAAGAACTGCTGTTTCGGCTGATGGACCTCTAACAGGCATGGCCACCTTCACTGAGGGAGTTGTCAGTGAAGGTGGCAGATGACTGCTTAGAAGTTGGCCATCATGGTGTTGAACTTCTCCAGTTCTTCTTCGTCCATATGGTAGCCATGCTTATCCTCAGGATATGCACCGGTACGAACATCGTTCGCCCATGCGCCGTATGCCTGGCACAGGAAAGGCATCAGCTGAGCATATACCTTGGCGTGGGATGCGGGCTTGGGCATCATGCCGAAGGTATCCATATCCACCATCTCGGAACCATCGCAAGGTGCGCCGGCGGCAATCGATACTACCGGTACTCTCAGCTTCTCGGCAATGGCCTGAGATACTTCCATGGGGGTCAGCTCGATGGTCATGCCGCCCATACCATTCTCCTGGTACTCATAGCCCCACTTGAAGATACGGAAGGCATCCTCAGCGGTCTTTCCAACCTTGGCATATCCGGTTGCGTTGGTCTGCCATCCGGAGACTGCACCGATGTGTCCATAGGTAGGAACGTAATTGTCGGACATGAACTTCAGAATCTCATTCGAGATGCCCATGGGGAGCATGGAATCTGCACCATCATATACCCATTCAGCGCCCCAGCGCACAGCCTGTGCCTTGTCTACATAGGTTGCGGTGGGCATGTAGTAGTTGATATGAATGATATTGGTGTACTCGCGGTATTTGCGGATGGATAATCCGGCGGTGATCAGTTCTGCATCCAGATCGTAAGCGGTACGGTTGCTCAGGATACTGGGGGTACGCAGAATATCGCATCCTACGAGTTCTGCAGCCAATCCGAAGACAGGACCAAGCTCTGCAGGACACATCTGAACGATCTTCTCGCCCTTATCCTTCATCTTCTGAAGGTAGCGCAGATTCTTTCTGACCTTCGTAGCGGTTGACATCTTGATTTCTTTCTTCTCTTCCATAGTTTTTCCTCCTTATAGGTGATCGCTCGGTCGGGAAGGTCTTCCCAACGGTGATTTATAAGAAGAGTAACATGCAAAATGAGATAAAAAAATACCAAATCATGAGTATATTGATGCTTAATTATGAAAAATACTCAAAATTAAGTATATATTGCAACAAGGGAAGAGTACTTAGTTTTGAGTATTCTTCCGTCATTCGGAATCTAATAGAATAAGAAATGAATAGATCGGCTCCCGAGCTTACGGCAGGGGCCGAAGGAGGAATCACGAACGATGCAGATCATATATCATACCGATGCCAGAGAACAGATGATGCAGGGGGTGGACTATCTGGCAGATGCCATCAAGGTAACCCTGGGACCCAAGGGCAGGAATGCAGCGCTGGACCAGAAGGCGAATCTTCACGGGGCCTCCTATGCCGACGATGCCGCTGCCGGAAGCCATGTGCTGATTACCAATGATGGTGTGACTATTGCCCAGTCTATTGTACTGAAGGACCCTGTTCAGAAGATCGGGGCGGACCTGATCAAGGATGCTGCCAACAAGACCAACGATACCGCAGGAGATGGTACGACCACGGCGACTGTGCTTACGCAGGTTCTGCTGCATCGATTGAATCATCTGATTGCCGCGGGCTATGATCCTTTACAGCTGCGCCGAGGTATGAAGGGGGCTGCAGATGTGGTGTTGGAAGAACTGAGGAAGCACGCAGTGCCGATCCGGAATGCAGAGAGTCTTGCCGCTGTCGCGACGATCTCATGCCAGGAAGAGGATATGGGACAGCTGATTGCCGATGCCTTCTCGAAGGTGGGTATGGAGGGCGTCATCACCATCGAGGATTCCGGACGCGATCAGACAAGCATGACCATCCAGGAAGGCATCGTATTCGACAGAGGTTACATCGACCCGCTGATGGTAACAGACAATAAGACGCAGACTGCGGAGCTGGAGAATCCTTATATCCTCCTCTGCGACACCAAGTTTACCGACTACCGGGATCTTCTGGACTTCCTGATCTTGTGTGCGGAGGATGAAAGACCGGCGCTGATCATCTGCGAAGGCGTGGAGGGTTCTGCTCTGGGCCTCATCAATCAGAATCGCCGGGAAGGCGATATGGTGGTGGTGGCGGTTCAAGCCCCGGAGTATGGTGAAGGACGAACCTGGCGTATGCAGGATCTGGCCCTGCAGACCGGAGGCGTCTATATCTGTAAGGATTCCTTCCTGCAGGTGCGAAACGTGTCCAGGGAAATGCTCGGTTCTGCAGCGCGTGTGAAAGTCACTGCGCATCAGACCATGATCACTGATCCCCATGGGGATCCCGAGCAGATCTCGAATCGAATCAAGGAGCTTCGATTCCTGGCAAACAACACAGAGTATGATTTCAATAAGAAGCGTTACCGGGAGAGACTGGCCAAGTTCGTCTCGGGCGTGGCCAAGATCGATGTCGGTGGATTGACGGAGCCGGAGATCTGGGAGAGAAAGATGCGGATGGAAGATGCTGTCAATACCGCCCGCGCTGCAATCGAGGAAGGAATCGTGCCGGGCGGAGGCATCGCACTCCTGGATATCTGTCCGACGATTCGAGCTTATGCGGATACCCTGAAGGATGAGCAGCGCCAGGGAGCTCTGGCGGTTGCCGAAGCTCTGAAAGCACCGGCGATACAGATCCTGAACAACGCAGGGGTGGACGGGAAGTATCAGGCAGAACACTTGCTGGAACAACCCACAGGAATCGGTTATAACGTAGAGACGATGGAGACGGTAGATATGATGGCGGCCGGTATTGTGGACCCGGTCAAGATCACGCGGCTGGCATTCGAGACGGCGGTCTCCGTCGCGGGAACGATTGCAACAGCTGAAGCGGTCGTATATCCGTAGACCGGATAGGCAGCCGGAAGTTCCCACTATATTAATGAAAGGAGAGGGAGATGGATCGAGAAGAGATCATCCGAAGATATATTCTGGAATATGATATAGAAGTGCCGGAGGAACGCTTCCGGGAAGAATATGACTATATCCGCGCAGAGATGCTTCACCGCATGCGCTATGACACGCTTGCGGGTGGGGATCATCACTTCTTCGCAGACGATGAGCTGAATGCTATGGATGAGGAGATCCGCAAGGCAGCGCTCTTCGAAGCTAAGGAGGGGCTGGTCCTGCGGGATATCATCCGGAAGCAGAGCTTCACTGTCACGAGGGAAGAGCTGGAAGCGGAAGCGGCTGCGATGGCAGAGCGGCAGAGTACAAGCATCGAATTGATCCGCAGATTCTTCGGGGAGGATCTGGCGATGCTGGAGGGAGATATCAAGAAGCAGAAGGCCAGGGACTATATCGTTGCGGAGGCTTCAAGAAAGTAACCGGATCATAGGATTACGTGCAGGTGTACAAACTTTAACTGTGAATAGAGCCCTGCCGGGATGTGCTATCACACCTCGGCAGGGCATTGGGTATCCTGCTTAGCAAATCTTGATGACGGCCTTGACGATATTGGCCTTGTTGTTGACGCTCTCATCCATCGCTCTTTGTGCGTCGTCGAGATCGAAGATGTCAGTGACGATGCCCTTGAGGTTGATCTTGCCTTCGGCAACTGCCTGAATGGCCAGAGGGTAGATATGTCTGTAACGGAATACGGACTTGATAGTCAGCTCCTTGTCACAGAGGAGAGAGGTGTTCAGGTTCATGTATCCGCTGCCGCTGTAGGCAACCTGTACCAGTGTACCGCCCTTCACAAGCATCTCGATGCCCTGATTGGCACATATCGCTGCGCCGGAGCACTCAATTACGATATCCACGCCGCGGCCATGGGTCAGCTCCATGATCTTGGCTACGGGATCTTCATTCTTACTGTTGATGACGCCGGTTGCGCCCAGCTCCATCGCCTTCTCCAGTCTCTTATCCATGACATCGGTTACGTATACGGTAGATACACCATGGGCCTTCAGTGCCATCATGCTTACCAGACCGATGCATCCGCTGCCGGTAACCACGGCGGTCTGACCCAGGTGCGCGCCGCTCTGGATCGCTGCGTGGAAGCCAACAGCCAGCGGCTCGATCAGCGCGCCTTCCATCGTATCGACATTATCGGGAAGCTTGAAGCAGAGGCCTGCCTCATGTGCTACATACTCCTGGAATACGCCATCGACAGGCGGTGTTGCGAAGAAGACTACATCGGGGCAGAGATTGTAACGGCCGGTCTTACAGAATTCACAGTGACCGCAGGTCTTGCCGGGCTCCAGTGCAACGCGGTCGCCCACCTTCAGATGTGTTACCTTCTTACCGACTTCGACTACCGTACCTCCGGGCTCATGGCCGAGTACGAAAGGCGGCTTCACCACGTAAGAGCCGATGGCACCTTTCTCATAGTAGTGCATATCGGAACCGCAGATGCCAACGTACTCCAGCTTCACCAGAACTTCATCATCCTTCGGTGTAGGAATCGGGCGGGTCGTAAAGCCCATCTTGCCGATGCCGTTCATCACAGCGACTTTCATCATACCTTCCATTGTCAAATCCTCCATGGAAAACTCTTCTTATTGTATGGGAAGATTCAGAATACTCTCTCCCTGGTATTATCTTCCGCTGACAATAGTATACTGCAAATTAAAATATATGACAATTGTATCAGGGGAATCTTTTGAAGGGATGAATCGTACATGCTCTGACAGGTTTGCGCCTTCCGATGAAAAGTATTATACTAAGTGAAATGTGATATGGACCATTCGGGTGATGGAAGGCGTAAGGCAGCAGTAAACATTCCCGCATGGGATGTTGATATTCCGATGACAACAGGATAATCATAAGAAAAGGAGACACGAACATGGCAAAGATCGTACAGACAGCAGGCAGAAATGCTCTGGGTGAATTCGCTCCGGAGTTCGCACACTACAATGATGATGTTCTCTTCGGTGAGAACTGGAACAACCAGGATATCGATGTGAAGACAAGAAGCATCATCACCGTTGTAGCTCTGATGGCTTCGGGAATGACGGACTCTTCTCTGAAGTTCCACCTGATGAATGCCAAGGCCCATGGTGTAACTCAGAAGGAGATCGCAGCGATCATCGCTCATACCGCTTTTTATGCCGGCTGGCCGAAGGGCTGGGCTGTATTCAATATGGCGAAGGAAGTCTGGGAAGCCAATGAGGGAGATCTTCCCTATGAGGATGAAGCGATGAGAGCGCATGCGAAGGAGATGGTATTTCCAATCGGAGCCCCCAACGATGCATTCGCCAAGTACTTCATCGGCAAGAGCTATCTGGCACCGGTATCCATGAAGCAGGTCGGCATCTTCAATGTGACCTTCGAGCCCGGCTGCCGCAATAACTGGCATATCCATCACGCATCGGAGGGCGGCGGACAGATCCTGGTCTGCGTAGCCGGCCGCGGATACTATCAGGAATGGGGCAAGGAAGCCATCGAGATGAAGCCCGGTGACTGCATCAACATTCCCGTAGGTGTGAAGCACTGGCACGGTGCCGCACCGGACAGCTGGTTCTCTCACCTTGCGGTAGAGGTGCCCGGCAAGGACGGATCCAACGAATGGCTGGAAGCTGTGAACGATGAGCAGTACGGAAGCCTGAAGTAAGAAGGCAGCAAGAATATGCGAAAGAATGATACCTATGATACCCTTTAGCATATGGCAAAAGGGGATCATGGTATCATTTATTGAAGTAAATAGGAAACGAAGCGAAGAAAGTTATCTGCGCTTCTTATAGAATTCACGTCCGTACTTCTCGGCTTCGTCATAGACCCATGCGAAGCGGCGCTTGTCATCTTCGGAGTTGCCGAAGGTGGATCCGGCATGGAAGATCATGCCGCCGTCCCCGAAGTACTCATCCATGCAGTCGCGAACGGCCTGGCGGGAATCTTCTTCGGAAGTGTAAGGCATCGCACGCTTCTGGTCGATCTGCCATACGCCGTTGAAGATCAGCTTGCTTCCGTGCTTCTTCTGAATTGCCTTCAGATCATTCAGCTTAGACTGTACCGGCTCCCAGATACGCACACCCATGTCCACGAAGTCATCGACGATCAGCTCACAATTGCCGCAGCAGTGCATTTGCGGAACCGCTCCGATCTCCTGGATAGCCTTGACGATCTGTCTCTGGGAATCGCGGAAGATGCCGGTGTAGATGTCGTAGGAGAAGAACAGGCTCTGTGCTGTGCAGAGATCATCCAGCCACAGGACGCAATCCGGCTTCACCTTATCACCCAGCACGTAGATCAGCTTCACGTAATAGTCGGTGATGTAATCTACGAACTCTTTGCAGGCTTCCGGCTCTTCAATCAGAGCGCACAGACCTTCTTCTACGCCGAGCATGTTGATGATCGGGAGAAATGCTCCGCCAATGGGGGTGCCTACCCAGAAGGAGAGCATCTTGTCCTCGGTATGGCGTGCTTTAATTCCGGCATTTACCTCTTCCCAGTTGATAGAATCGATCTCCGGCAGTCTTACCTGCTTCCGCCAATTGCAGATGCTGTCCAGGAGTGGGCGCTTCGGGTCCGGCATATCTCCGGAGATGTCGGGAGTCCAGATGACTCCGAAGGGGTCGCCCTGTTTCGAGGGCCAGAATTCCTTTAAGAATGCGATTGTGAAGTCCTTGATATATACCGGGACGAATTCCGGCATCTCACCATTCAAAAGCATCTGTATGTTCTCTTTGTTCGTTACCATATGTGTTCTCCTCCTTAAGATATATGTGGATTGCGATTATCGAATTCTTTCGCCGTTTTTGAATACCGCCCTGACCTTCTTTATGTCGCTGATATTCTCATCCGGTCTGCCGTCTACCAGCAGCAGATCTGCCCGGCAGCCTTCTTTCAGGATGCCGCGGTCCGTAATTCCCCAGTATTCTGCGGCATCAGCGGTAGCTGAATGCAGGGCCTCCGCAGGTGTCATTCCGCTCTGTACGTACCATACCAGCTCGTCTTGCAGAGCGGTTCCATAGAAAACATCGGAGGGAGTCGTCGGGTCATCCAGATTGGAATCTGTACCGGCAATGATCCTTACCCCGGCTTCGAGCATGATACTCAGATTGCGAATCGCCAGATTAAAGGACGGCATCGGGGGAATCGGTGCACCGGCAGGAATCTTAGCGAGAATCTGCCTTCCGATGAATTCCAGAAGACCGCTTCCCATCGCCAACGTGGGGACAACGATCGTACCGCTGTCTGCGATTCTCTTAGCCAACTCCGGGCTGAGCGGTTCGGTGTAGGGCATATGCATCAGCACATCGATTCCCAGATCCAGCCCCAGTTCATAGGCACTGATATTGGGAGCGTGGGCAGCGACCTTCTTCCCCTTACTGTGGGAGTAGTCTACAATGGCTCTGCCAACCTCGAGGGGGAACAGGCAATCTGTATTAATGCCGGTATCCTTTCTGGTAGAGTTCTCGAAGATCAGCTTGATATAGTCTGCGCCGGCCCGGATGCGGTCATCCACGATCCTCTCAACATCATCGATTCCTCCGCAGACCATGTCTTCCGGAAACTGCATATGAAGGGCAAACTTGCTTCCGGGCGCATAGATCACGCCGCAGGAACTGAGCAGGTCCGGCAGATCCGGCTGGCTTCTCCAGGCATCCACGATGGAGGTATCGCGTACCCCCATATCAAGCATGGTAGTAATACCGCACGCGATGGCCATCTCCTGGAAGCGTCGGTTCTCATACAGGTGTACATGGGAATCAATCAATCCGGGAAGAAGCGTACCGCCCTGACCATCGATACACTGATCGTAACCTTCGCCGGATGTAATCTTGCCATCCTCGATGATGAGAGTGTCTCGTTCATCGATACATTCGCCATTGAAGATCCTTACATTCTTGATCGCAGTTCTCATCCTGCCGCCTCCTTACTCATATCTCCATTGAATCTGAACTTCCTTATTGCATCTGTCGATCTCATCGAAGATCACTGCGGTTCCCCACCAGCTTCGATCGAAGCCATTCGTTGCCAGGATCGGGAAGAAGGTGCCATCTTCCGCACAGGGAAGAACAGCCTCTCTTACTTCCTTCCGCAGGATCTCCTCTGTCAGATTGCCGGCATAGTCGGCCGCCAGATACTTCTGAAGATCCAGCGACATATGATAGACCAGACGGCCCTTCGTTATTCCCTGCAGACGCTTGACATCGTTGATCATCATGCCCTGCCAGCTATCGATACCAATCTCCACGAAATCCGGGATGATCGGCTCGATCAGACCGCAGGAATGCTGCTCATAGATCACGCCCTTGCTGTGGCAAAGGTCCACGGCCTGCTTCACGATTGGTTTGATCATCTCCCTCCAGAGCGCCGGGCTCATCTGCATCGAGATCTGTGTTCCCCAGTCATCATGCTGACGGATGATGTCGGGCTTGTAATATTCGATAATATAGGAGAAGAGCTTCAGCTTGTATTCTCCCAGTGCCTGCAGGAATTCTGCGGAGGCTTCCGGTTCCTCAATCAGTGCCATCATGCAGGGAGCCATTCCCATGAGCGAATGCATCCTCTCATAGATGCCGCACTGGACAAGGACTTCGACAACCTTGTTCTCTCTGTCGATCTCATCCATATGATCCTTCCTTGCGGCTTCCTCCCAGTCGATCGCATCCAGATCCGGAAATGTTACCTGTTCTCTCCACTGGGTGACATCCTTCAGGATCGGTTCCTTGCGGCTGTCCGGAAGAGAAACGGCGAACAGATCATCATAGGCATATTCCACACCGAACCAATCTGTCGTCTGCCCCAGATCATCCAGCGGTCTCTCCAGAAATCCTCTGGCCGGATGTACGATGTGCAGGCTGCCGAAATCAAACATATGATCCGGCTTCTGATGGTGGTAGTACTTCAGGATATTCTCCCTCTCAGTTACGATTCCCATATCTACGCAGCCCCCCAATCTTTCATGAATTTGTATCTATCTTACAAAATATTCATTGCTGTTGAATCTATTGTAAATCAATACATATCAAGATATAATGTATGGCGGAAACAAAAACATTTCATTTTTTTGACACATGATTTGTACGGAGCGTATAAAAGAATGATGAAGATCAGCATGCATCTGATCAAACGATGTCTCGGCGGGTATAGTCCAATGTCCATCATCAGTGAAGGAGATCCAATCCTGGAAGGCGTCCGGATGTTCTCCGCCACCACGCCGCCCAGTCCTCAGTTCGTCTATGTGGCACGGAATTCCGATTTCTTCGGATCGAATAATAACAATTCCGTCATTCTTGCGAATCGGAATGATGTTATCCATGTAGCCAGTGAAGACATCGAAGATATCTTTAATCAGGTCGAAGCCACCTTTGATTATTATCGTCAGCTGGAGTTCAATCTCGAGCTTGCGATTCATCTGCCGGATGCAGAACAGCGCATTGTGGATATCTGCCGGGACCTCTTCGGACCGACCTACATCATGAACCAGAAGTATCACATTCTGGCTATTTCCTCCTCTGAGGAACCGGGAGATTATTATTCTCTCTGGAAGGAATTGGAACGAAGCCGTCTTCTTCCCATCGAAGATCTTGGGAAGCGTTCGGATGTTGCCTTCTATCAGAATATTAATAAGAAGGTTCACAATCTGGTCTTTGAGAATAACCTGACACGGCCTTATAACAGGGCAGTTATGAATTCTTACTGCAGTCGGGAAGGGAAGCTGATTGGCCAGCTGATGATCGCCTTCGATCGGGAGATTTATACGGAGGATCTGCAGTTGATGGACGTGATTGTTCAGTACCTGCATAGGATCGATACGCCTTCCCCGCCGGATAACGGAAGTTACCTGTCGGAGATGATCCTGGATGCGCTGGTTCAGCAGCGCCCCTATCAGGCAGACGATATCGTGAAGGTACGTGAACTTCAACACTGGAATGCTGATACTGCCTTCTGCCTCTTCGTCTGCACAATGTATGATCACGATGTACAGCTGACGATGGAGGACCTGAAGTACCTGACGAATGTGCAGCAGAATATATATCGTAAGCGCCCCGGTTCGATTGCAGTGATCTCCGGGAACTATCTGGTCTGCTGTCTGAAGACGACGGAAGCCGACTATGCGGATACCTACACGCCGGCTTTCATCGAAAAACTGACACGGAATTCCCGCATCCGTATCGGCGTAAGCTACCGCTACAGAGACTTCCTGCAGACCGGCTGCTATTATCAACAGGCGGTCAGGGCCCTGGAATACGCCTTCCGTAAGAACATGTCCCACAGTTCCTTCTTCTGCTGCGCTCTGGATAGCTGCCTCCTCAGCACGGATCCGGAATTCCGACTGCGATCTCTGCATCCTGCTGTCTTCTATCTGCAGGAATTCGACCGGACCAGGGGAACGGAGTATCTCATCACCCTTCAGAACTATCTGCAGGCGGAGAGAAAGTATGTAGATGCTGCCCGGGAAATGCACGTACACCGCAATACGATCGTATATCGCATAGAGAAGATTGGTGAGATGTGGCCGATGATGGACCTGGAGCATTCGGAAGAGCGTATGTATCTGCAATATTCCCTGCGTGTGCTGCAGATGACATAATTCTGTGTTACAATCTTAGGTATGATATGCACAAGAAGAGGGGGTACTGCTTGTGATTCGCATTGCTGTAATTGATGATGATGCCACGGAGCTTGCGCTTCTGTGTGAGCATCTGCAGTTCATCTCGGGGGAACTGCACACACCCTTTGAGATTGATCGCTTCCTGAGCGGCTCTGACTTCCTGCAGGAGTATCAAGGTCAGTACGACCTTCTCTGCCTGGATATCGATATGCCGGAGTGTGATGGGATGCAGATCGCGGAGGAGATTCGGAAGACGGACGAAGAGGTTCTGATCATGTTCGTCACCCACATGGCGCAGATGGCCATCCGCGGGTACGATGTGCAGGCGGTGGACTTCGTGCTGAAGCCGGTCAACCGCTATTCACTGCTGCTTAAGATGCAGAGGATCCTGAAGAGTCTGAAGCAGCGGTCGGATACAGAGGTCATCATTCAGACTGTCGAGGGACAGATGGTGGTATCCAGCAGGGATATCTTCTATATCGAAGTCTCCGGACACTATCTCACCTATCACACCGGCGAGGGTACCTTCACAGAGAAGGCCTCCCTCAGCAACCGGGAAGAAGAACTGGCGGGTGTGCATTTCCAAAGATGCAACAACTGCTATCTGGTCAACCTGAGACATGTGCACGCGGTGAACAAAGATGACATCCAGGTCGGTGACGAGTGGCTCAAGGTCAGCCGGTCCAGGAAGAAAGCCTTCCTGCAGGCATTGACCGGATATATCGAAGGCGGAAACTGCTAGGAAGGGAGGGACGACTATGAGCTTCGTGTGGGGTCCCGTGCAGCTGATGATCGCTGCCATCATGTTCATGCTGACGATTCAGCATGATTCCGGGACAAGGAAGAGAATCTATATCATCATCGCCGTGACGGCAGCGCTCTATCTGATCCTCCCGATTCAGATCTGGAAGACAAAGCTGCTCATCTGGCAGTGCTTCTGGGGCTGCTTCATCGCCCTCAGCATCGTATTCGTCAAGTTCTGTCTGCGATGCAACTGGAAGCAGGCGGCCTATTGCCTCTCCTGCGCGCTGGCCCTGCAGCATATCTTCTGGTGCTTCAAGATGGCCTTCCGCACGATCGTCGGTGCGACGAATCTGCTGCTCCCCGAGATGCTGATCATGGTGCTGGTCTATGCGGCGATCTACAGCATCTTCGCCCGCAGGCTCTTCAAGAGCATGTACCAGGATATCCATGCGGTGGACCTTGTCTCGATGCCCATCATCCTGATGTTCGTCTTCGGATTGAATGCCCGCGGCAACTCCGGTTCGGTCCTGTCATCGCTGGCCTACCTGATTGCGGACGGTACCTGCTGCTACTATATCCTCTGGGTACAGGCCATGAAGCAGGAGCAGGTGCACCTGCAGAAGGAGCGGGATAGCCTGGAGTTCATGATCAGCCAGCAGAGAAGCCAGTATGAGATCACGCAGAATATGATCGACCGGATCAATCAGCGCTGCCACGACATCAAGCACCAGCTCCGGGCCGCCGGCTATGCGGCAGGCGATGAGGGGCTGACGGAATCCCTGAAGACGCTGGCTGACAATGTGATGGTCTACGATATGGCGATCCGCACCGGCAATAAGGCACTGGATACCGTGCTGATGGAGAAGGGACTGACCTGCAAGGAGCAGAACATCCAGTGGGTGTGCATGGCAGACGGAGCCATGGTATCCTTCATCCACCCGGCAGACATCTATGCCATCTTCGGCAACCTCCTGGACAATGCCATTGAGGCCGTCCTGCAGGTACCGGAGGAGGAGAAGCGGGTCATCAATGTCCGCATCCTCTCCCATGAATCGCTGACAGTGATCCAGATCGAGAACTTCTATGAAGGAAAGCTCGTGTTCGACGGGGAACTGCCGGTGACCACCAAGACCGATAAGGAAGAACACGGCTTCGGCATGAAGAGCGTCGACTATCTCGTGAAGAAGTACGGCGGAACCATGGTCATCGAAGCCGAGGATCAGGTATTCCGGGTCAAGATCATGATCCCGGTGGTATAGGCTGCACCGCCCGGGGTCAGTTCGGCGGGTTCGGTAAGGTCCGCTGGTTCAGCGATGTTTTCTTAAATGACCGAAATCATAGACAGGCGACATAACTATATGCAAGTACAAACAGACATGAAGAATCCTATACGCTGCCGCTGGTGCAACCCGGCGAATCCCTTATATATCCGATATCATGATGAAGAGTGGGGCGAATTCCGAAAGGATGATCCCTATCTCTTTGAGATGCTTATCCTCGAGTCCTTTCAGGCCGGTCTGTCCTGGGAGTGCATCCTGAACAAGCGGGAGAACTTCCGGGCTGCCTACGACGGCTTCAACCTGGATACCGTCTGCGATTACGACGAAGCGAAGGTCGCCGAGCTTCTTGCTAACCCCGGCATCGTTCGCAACCGCCTTAAGGTAAGAGCCAGCATCACGAATGCCCGGATCTTCCGTGAGATCGTCCGGGAATACGGAAGCTTCTGGAACTACCTGAACCAGTACGTGAAGGATCGCATCCTGCAGGAGGAAGGTCAGGTGACGAACGAACTCTCGGATGCCATCTCCGCAGACTTAAAGAAGCGGGGCATGAAGTTCACAGGAAGCACCATCCTATATGCCTACCTGCAGGCCATAGGAGTCATCAACTCGCACGAGGCAGGATGCTACAAGAATCCAAAGCGGAAGTGATAAAGAAAGGAACGCGAAGTATGAGAAATCATTCTTCGCGTTCCCTTCGCTTGTGCTCTGCATAGGGTTTCTCGTGCATCCACTATGGCGCAAGGCGAGGGTGCATCTTATTCGCCATAGTAATCAGTCTGGTCATTATGTCGGAAGTCGGGATTACACTTCATCCGCCATAGTCTTCAGGTTAGCGATTATGTCGGAAGTCGG